>Ga0181564_10000016_pt1 | contig 124044 bp, 87 predicted proteins | sample 011ome_24_FD_134512 | JGI IMG/M metagenome (GOLD analysis project Ga0181564, IMG submission 134512) | Coastal salt marsh microbial communities from the Groves Creek Marsh, Skidaway Island, Georgia - 011513CT metaG (megahit assembly) | ecosystem: Environmental > Aquatic > Marine > Intertidal... | reverse complement strand
AGTAGTTTTCTCAAAATTACGCCAATGGACCCCATGATCGATTCCTTACCGACGAAAGCGGCCAGTAGACCACTTGCGGCGAAGGAGGATGCGCCGCGTGGTATCCATTTTTCTCCTGATCCATCACGCTCAAACGGGTTTGCCGTTTCAACTAGAAGTCGAGCGCTACAGAGCGTCGTCGCGTGGCCGGGGGCGATTGGAAAGTCTGGTGATTCCTCGTTACGCTTTGAGATCCTCGGAGAGCAGCCTAAAGTTATTTTTGCCAGGCTTCTTGGCGAAGGGGCCTCATCGCTGGTTTCGGACCCAATATTAAAACCGACATTGAAAGTCTATCGTTTGCAGGAAAGCGGGGAGCGGATTCTGGTCTCGAGCAACGAAGGGTGGACTGATGCGGAGGGAGCCTCTCTCCTCGAGGTAGCTAGTCAAAAGCTAGGTCTACAGGAGATCCTCCATGAAAGCGGGGATGCAGGAGTATTCTTGCTTTTTGACGAAGGTGTCTTCGAAATCGAATTCGGGAACGGATCCCCGCTTGGTTCCGAAGCACAGTTCCAACTCTATCTATTGGATTAAAGGCTTAGAGCGGGCTCATCTCCCTCCTAGAACGCAGTCGAGAGGCATCCCTCTCCTGATATTAGCTCTTGTTCCTTTGCCTTACCAGCTCTTGACCATACAACCCGCGTGTATTGCCGAGAACCATTGGGATCCGTATTCCACCAGATCAAATAACTGGTTTGAAGCTTATCCGATCGCCGGGGGATAAAAAACGGTCTCGCGTGTTTTCAACTTCTCATCACCTTTGAAGTCTAAGAAAGGTGGACGAACTCGGTGGGCCCGTCCTATTCCTTGTCTTTTCAAAGAACTGAGTTCGGATTTTTCCAATTTCACACTATGAAAATCTTCACCCTTCCCTTCTTGTCCATTTTTCTAATGCTCTCGCTTCCCGGCGAAGAGAAACCGAACATCGTCTTTATTCTCGCTGATGATCTTGGATGGGCGGACGTTGGCTACAACGGGGCCAAATTCTACGAAACCCCCAATATCGACGCGCTGAGCGCACAAGGGATGCGATTTACGGACGCTTATCCCGGAGCCGCGAATTGCATGCCGTCGAGAGCCACCATCATGACCGGTACCTACATCACCCGCACTCAGATGTGGACTCCCGGCTCACGAGCCAAAGGGAAGAAAGAGCACATGAAATTTCTAGTCCCGCGCCGAGAAGACAATAAAGGGGATGAAGCCCTACCCGGCGAAGAGATCCTCGACATTGCCTATGTCACGATCCCTGAAGTTCTAAAGATTTCAGGCTACACCTCTGCCCATTTTGGGAAGTGGCATCTCGGACCCTACACCCATGGGTTCGCGATTAACGACACTAACGGCTTAGGCGCAGATCTCTCGAAAAAGTTCTATGACGATGAGAACGCGACGGATACACTGACTGATGCATCAGTCCAGTTTATCGAAGAAAATGCTAATGCGGAATCCCCCTTCTTCCTCTACCTTGCCTATTGGGACGTGCATACCCCGTTCAGGGCCAAGCCCGAGCTCATAGCCAAGTACGATGCCAAACTGCAAAACGGGAAATGGTACCGAAAGTGGAACACCACCTATGCGGCGATGATTGAGGCCGTGGATACTGGCGTCGGGCGGGTATACCAGGCGCTCAAAGATCAAGGCATCGAGAAGAACACAGTATTCGTTTTCTCCTCCGACAACGGTGGGCATTCCGGAGCCACAACCAACGCGCCTCTTAGAGCGGCGAAAGGCGCGTTCTACGAAGGAGGCATCCGCGTTCCTGCCTTTGCCGTATGGCCGGGGGTTATCCAGAGGGAAACCACCTGCTCCACTCCAATCACGGGAGTCGACTTTCTGCCTACGTTCGCTGAGCTTGCAGGCGCCCCTACTCCGAGATTCCAACCCGTCGACGGGCGTTCGTTTGTCTCTTTGCTCAAGGGGGAAACCGCTTCCGACGAGCGTTCAATTTTCTGGCACTACCCCCTCTATCTTGTAGGCAATGATTACAACAAAGTGATCCCCATTCATGGCACCGAAACGCTTTATTGGCGGGCCACTCCCTGCAGCGTGATTCGAAAGGGAGACTGGAAGCTGATCCAGTTTTTCGAAAGCGACACGGTTGAACTTTACAATGTGCGGGAAGACATCGGGGAAATCCGAGAACTCTCGAACGCGTATCCAGAAAAGGCCCGCAACCTTCTTGCCGAACTCAAGCGTTGGCAAAAGGAAACTCGAGCCGCCATCCCCACCGAGCTCAATCCCGATTTCGAAGGATAACTCGCACGCAACGCGCCTTTATTCACTCCCTCCCCGTTTAGCCGGTCCGAACATCTAGATCCAATCATGTATCACATAGACTCAATTGAGCCCTTGGAGAACGCAGCCAGAGTCAGTGGCTGGATCGTTGACGGATCGAATTCCGTGACGTCCGCAACCTTTCGCCAAGGCCAGAAGGACATTTCTTTGGAAGGATTTGGAAAACCCAGCCCTGACCTCGTCGGTCCATTTGGGGCAGAGCAGACTCATTCCCGATTTTCAGTCATCGTGCCCGCTACGGAGCCAGACGGTTTTCTCATTTTCGGCCTAAGCGACGCTCGACAGGTCTATATTCCTTTGGGAGCCAATACGGATGCCCTACGCCTCGTCGAACCGCTAATTCATCAAATATACGAAGGGCGATACATTGGCCGCTATCGAATTTTGGCTCCTGACACGGTTGCCGCTCTATCGCTTTCAGAAAGCAGCCCGGACGCTGAGGATGCCATCAGCATCTCAGATATACCCGTAAACGAAGGCAACATGCGCATCGATGCTGACATTCCTGACCACTGGAATATAGATTCCCTGAATGTCTACTTCCATCAGAAGGACGGAACAACCGCTGTCTTTTCCAACATCGGAAACGCAAAGAGGCAGGAGATAGAGGCGTATCGCATTTGTGAAGACTTCTTCGATTGGGTTGAAGCAAGTGAGACACCGCTATGCGTCGTTGAAATTGGATCGAGAGCTCGGTCAGGAAATGTACGTAGGCAACGAATATCAGAACGACACCAGTACACCGGAGTGGACATTAAGAAGGGGCCTAATGTAGACCGGGTCGCGGACGTGCACGAACTATCGAATGACCTAGCTCCTGGGTCACTCGATGCCGTCTTCGGGCTGGAGATCTTCGAACATCTCGCTATGCCCTGGAAGGTGGCCCTAGAACTCAACAAAGTCTTAAAGACGGGTGGACGGGCCATGTTCTTCACCGTCCAAGCGTGGCCCTTGCACGAAGAGCCTTTTGATTTCTTTCGTTTTTCAAAGGAAGCCTGGTATTCGCTGTTCAACGACTACACTGGGTTCAGGGTCCTCAATGCAGCTATTGGGGACCCGGCCCGTCTGGTTGGAGACTTGCAAACGAACGCGACCAATGAAATTCTCCATGGCAGAGGCTACCTGGTCTCCAGCGTTCTTGTCGAAAAGACCAGCGAAACGAAACTTTCCTGGGAAGTACCTGCAGAATCGCTTTATAAAGGTGAGTATCCCGCTTAAATAGTATTAACAAATTGCCATAATCTCTAGGAGCTACCCATTTGCTATGATCGCCAAAATCACTCTCATCACAATAACCGCCTTAACCGGATCCATCTGCGGAGCGCAGACCCTAGACTGGGAAAATTACGATCCCCCTTCGACCCTGGTTGTCCCCGAGAACCCGATTGATCGCGCAAAATTTCCCTTTATCGATGTTCATAGTCACCAGTACCGTATGGGGCCTTCCGATCTAGCAGATCGTATCATAGAAATGGATGCCATGAATATGGGAATCATGGTTAACCTCAGCGGACGCGGCGGCTCGCAGTTGAAGGCGATGGCTAGCAATGTGGAAAAGACCTATCCAAACCGATTTGCCATCTTTACCAATCTGAACTTCAACGGTGTAGACGATTCCAAATGGGCTCAGAATGCAGTTTCCCAGCTCGAGGAAGATGTGAAAAACGGAGCCAAGGGGCTGAAGGTGTACAAGGGTCTTGGTCTTTCCAATAAGGATGTTGACGGTAAACGAGTCGCTGTCGACGACCCACGCCTGGATCCCGTTTGGCAAAAGTGTGGCGAGCTGGGAATCCCCGTAATCATCCACTCGGCGGATCCGAAGCCATTCTGGGAGCCGCATGACAATCAAAATGAACGTTGGCTGGAGCTAAAAATTCATTCTCGACGCAAACGATCGGACACGGATCCCGCCCCCTGGGAGCAGATCATCGCAGAGCAGCACAACATGTTCCGGAAACACCCCAATACGAACTTTATCGCCGCCCACATGAGTTGGATGGCCAACGATCTCGGCCGCCTGGGCGAGGTTCTTGACGAAATCCCAAACATGCATGTTGGCATTGGCGCCATCATTGCCGAGCTCGGCCGACAACCTCGCATGGCGAACCGGTTTTTCGAGAAACACCAGGACCGCGTTCTATTCGGAAAGGACTCCTACAAACCCGAGGAGTTTCCCACCTATTTCCGCGTCCTGGAAAGCAGCGATGAGTACTTTCCCTACTACAAGCGTTACCACGCCTTCTGGAGAATGTACGGTTTGAATCTACCCGACGAAATCCTCAAGAAACTCTACTATAAAAACGCGTTACGCATCATTCCCGGTCTCGACGCTTCTCTGTTTTCAAAGTGAACGATCTGTAAAGGTAGAGGGCGATCTCCGAGCGCCCATAGTTACCTAAATTCAAATGGGCGCTCGGATTGAACTCCAAACGCCCGCTAGAAAAGGATGATTCCTCCTTTCAGAAAGTAGCTTAGCAATCAGCCTTCCTGAATAAGGTGAACGTCGCGTTGAGGAAAGGGAATCGTAACATCTGCTTCGTCGAAGCGAATTTTGATCTGCTCCTGCAAGTGAAAAAACAAGTCCCAATAATCCTCGACTTTTACCCAGGGGCGAAAAGCGAAATTAACGCTGCTATCACCCATTTCCATTAAACCAATTGTGGGATTAGGATCCTTTAGAATTCGAGGCTCATTATCGAGAATGTCCTGCAGGATGTCCTTAACCTTCTTAATGTCATCTCCATAGCTCACACCGGCCACGAGATCCAGACGGCGCGTCCCCTGCTTCGTGTAGTTTTCAGGTGGCAATCGCGTTTGGAATAATCTGGGTGCGATTATCCAGTGTAATTACGGTCGTTGTGAATATCCCAATCTCCTCAACCACGCCTTCAGCGCCTCCTGCCACGACGTAGTCGCCTACCCGATACGGTTTGAATATGATAATCAATACTCCCGCCGCAAAATTGGAAAGCGAACCTTGAAGCGCTAAGCAAATAGCAAGGCCTGCTGCACCGAGAATTGCTACAAAAGAGGTCGTCTGGATGCCTACTTTGCTCAACGCCGCGATCACCACGAATGCCACAAGCGCCGCGTGAATCAACGAGCCGACGAATCCTACTAGCGAAGGCTCGACCTTGCGCTTCTCCAACCCTCTTCGAACTGCGTTGGAAATCATCTTGGCGATCCAGTTTCCAATAATCAAAATCGCTATCGCGAATAGGATCTTGGGGCCGAAGAGAAAAGCTTGTTCAGTTAGCGTTTGCCAGATTGCCTCGAAGTCGATCATCGGCGCGGAGTCAGTGCTTTCGTTTTCCATATATCAATCAGTCATTTATTAGGTTTAAAATTTTACCTGGGTAAACGGGCTGTCTAAACACCTCCGAATCGCAGGATTCAAGCGATAACGGACCTTTTCTAGAGAACCCATTTCAGGACAGTGTCTACTCAGCCCAAGCTGGGAATGACCCAATCGGATCTCCCGTGACCAAAGGGAAAAACACATACACGGCAATTATCGTGAAAGCGATGGCCACAAAATTGAGGAGCAATCCCGTGCGAGCCATTTCGGAAATACGGATCCGCTGACTCCCAAACACCACGGCATTGGGCGGCGTTGCCACCGGCATCATGAATGCCATTGATGCTGAAATCGTGGCAGGGATCATGAACAAGAGAGGATGCATTTGCAGACTGACGGCCCAGGAAGCCAATATGGGGAGCAGCATCGAAAGCGTCGCTACATTTGAGGTGAGCTCCGTCAAGAAAGTCACGCCGAGACAGATCACGAGTATCAAGAGCAACGAAGGAAATTCGCCCAAGGAACGGAAACCTTCTCCAATATATTCCGATAGCCCGCTCGCCCCAAATCCAGCTGCCAGCGCAAAGCCTCCTCCGAAAAGCAATATGATGCCCCAAGGCAGTTTGCCAAAAACATCCGCTTCCAAAATTCGCACTGGGTTACGCCCTTCCCGAGCAGGAAGAAAGAACAGAAGCATGCTCATGGCGATGGCGATCGTGCCGTCATCAATTCCGGCAAATCCGATCCACAAATCAGACCACCCGGGCAAAGACACAAATCCAAGCTCAAGCTTCCGACGGAACGTCCAAAGGAATACCGTCGCCATAAAGACGCTGAGGACCATCTTTTCTTCGCTCCCCAGCGGACCCAGCGATTTCAGCTCTTCGCGAACGTGGGACTTGTCCAATGACAAGGACTTGTCGAACTTGCATAGGACTTTGGTTAACAAAAACCAAGTCACCAATAGAAGAGTCACCGAGTATGGGATACCAATGACGATCCACTGCCCGAATGCGATTGGCGAAGCCTCTGGAAAGGCCTCGCTAAAGATACGCACGAAGGCCAAATTAGTTGGCGTTCCCACGAGGGTAGCGACGCCCCCGATCGAGCATCCGTAGGCGATACCCAGCATCAAAACAAGCGAGATCGAATGCACCTTTTCTTTGCCAAACGCTTCTTCCATTTTCAAGATGATCGCTAAGCCAATCGGAAGCATCATTACGGCCGTCGCTGTATTTGAAATCCACATAGACAGAAACGCGGATGCAATCATGAAACCAAGCACCAGCATATCCGCCTTCTTCCCCACTGCGTTGATAATGTTAAGGGCGATGCGGCGATGCAGATTCCAACGCTCCATCGACAAGGCAATCAGGAATCCTCCAATGAAGAGAAACGTGATAGAGTTCACATAGCTCTTCGAAGTGGAACCCGCATCAATGATCCCCGTCAGTGGAAAGGCTACAAGGGGTATTAGCGCGGTCGCTGCCAAGGGAATCGCTTCCGTAATCCACAAGATCGCCATGAACGCAGCTATCGCAGCCATCTTGCCAACCGCAGGCTGTTCTGGCAAGGGGTTATAGAACAGTAGCATGGCTACAAATACAGCAACCCCCAGCAAGAGTCCTATTTTTTTCCAAGGTTGCAAGGTCATATTCTACAGTAACCCCGCTCCGAGGCCCGAATAAAGTCTGCTATCATGGGTTGTTATTCAACTTTTCCCAATATTGCAACACCCCTTCAGCCTGAGCTTTCAGGGCGGCCCTTATGTAGGTTTCAGCAGGTACGCCGCTCACCTCTTCGATCGCCTGCTCAACCAGAGTTCGACCCGACTCCTTTTTCTTTAGGGCGACCAGTTTACTTCTCAGGTTTTCTGCGAACGCATATCCATACCTCAGGTACATATCCAACATAGCGAATCTCGCTCCTTCCGAATTGTTGAAATTGAAACGGACTCGGACAGGCCCTTTTCTTGATGACTGTGAGCGATCCTCTCCCTCATGCCAATTGAGAGGATCCATGGCTAACCCTAGGAGGTATCGGTCGTTCGCAAATCTTCTAGTTGTGTAGAGACTGTAGACCTCCTTCAACCCGTACATCTCTACCGTAACCATATCATTGAGAAAGTTGCAGATTGCCGCATCGAACCACTCGCGATCGTTGACCCGATAACTCCTATTTTTCATGTGGTTAACCAAAGAGGAAGAAAACTTCGTCCTAAATCGCGTATTGCGACGGGCAGCCCATGAGAAAGGATCGTAAAGATAGCTGAGGTTTCTGACGATCTGCCGTTGAATTCGGGTGATTTGCTCTTCGGAGTCTTCCGTGCGTGAAACGATGATAGGATAGGAAACGTTTACCTCTCGAAAGGCATTTACATATACGCTATTCGGCAATGTCTCGCTGATGTGGAACCCCTTGTTTGTATCCAGATTCATCCCTTGCCACTTGTTGACGATTTTAACATTCCTATTATTCCGGATTACCACCTCCCATTCCGTGAGGACTCTTCTTTCCCACGTGAGCGAATCCGGATTAAAACGCAAATCCTGAGCGAGCCTATTTCCCCTTAAAGCCCTCTCAGAAAGCCCCTCTTTTTCCCAAACGATAATCTCCTTAATCTGGAAAAACGGCTTCGCGCGTAGCCGGGCGAGGATGGTCCTTTCCTTTCGCAGCCAACTCTCGTCATCTAGTTCAAACCCCTTGATTCCGAACGCATCCGCCAATCCAGCCAACTTCCTTCCATGAGCGATCCCTTGTGTCATCTGGAAGGCCATGTGCTTCGCCTCGAGCTCTAGAAGCCGGTTGTGCAGACCACCCATGATTTTTGGGAAACTCGTATGGATCGCCTTTACCACCGCGTTGTCGCTGTGATAGTCCTTCCCGGTGAATCCGTCGATCACATCGATGTTGCCCCCGTATTTTACGTAAGCGTCGAGCTCTACCAGAAATTGGCCATCGTCGCCAACGCCTGCTTCAGAAAGGGCAGACTGTGACCAGCCGGTGTCCATTAGGAAGAACAGCGAAAGCGTAGCCGAGGCCACTTGAACCGTCCTGCCAAAAAAATGCGTCATCGGCTAGAAATTCATTTTTTCGCGAAATTGTTCCAGCCCCGCCTTCTGGGCCTTGATGGCTGCCGGGATATACTTTTCCGCCGGAACACCGCTTACTTCGGCGATGACCTCTTGTATTAATTCCTTGCCGTCTCCCCTCTTTTTCAAGCTCGTTAGCCTTTCTCGAAGCGCGTCAACAAATTTGTCACCGTATCTCAAATACGCATCTAACATGACAAATCGGGCTCCGCCTGGCCTGTCGAAATTCAGCCAGATTCTGCGATCTCGGTTAACACTCTCGCCCTCCCGGTTTTCGCCTTCGTGCCAATTGAGAAGGTCTAGATCTTTACCCAAAACGTTTTTGGAGTTGGCGAATTGCTGGGTCAGGTAAAGATCGTAGACTTCTTTGAAACCGTATCGCTTCACCGTGACTACGTCGTTGAGGAAGTGGCAAATAGCCGGATCGAACCAATCGCGATCCTTAACCCGATACTTCCTCTCCTTGAAATAATTGATCAGTTCCGATGAGAAGGCGGTCCGGAATCGAGTCGAGCGCCGAGCCACCCAAGTAAAGGGATCATACAAATGACTGAGGTTCTCGACGATTTGCTTCTGCAGTCTTTGGATCTGCTCCTCGGCATTTTCTCTTCTCGACACAATGATCGGGTAGGAAACAGTCACTTCACTGAAGTCTCCTGGCTGGACATACGGACTAAGCCCTCTACCCCCGACCATAATGTGGAACCCCTTGTTCGTCTCCAAGTTTAAGCCCTGGAGCTTTTCCACCATTTGGACATTGGTGTTCAGCTGACCGTTATTCCATCTTGTAACCCGGACCGTGTTTACATTCCATTCGGTCAAAACCCGCCGCTCCCAAGACTGAGTGTCCGGATTGAATCGAATGTTCTTGGCCCACTTATTGTCCGGCAGGTCCCCGTCGAGGTAATCCTTTTCCCAGACGACCAATTCCTTAATCTGAAAGAAGGGCTCTTTATCCAGCCTCTGCAGAATCGCTTTTTCCCGCACCATCCATCGCGATCGGTCCATTGAGAATCGCGTAATCCCAAAGGATTCCGCCAAAGCGGCAAGCTCCCGCTCGTGCTGAACGCCTTGAGAAAGGTAGAAATTCATATACCGGGCCTCCAGTTCAAGAAGCTTCGCATGAAGTCCACCCATGATTTGCGGAAAGCTGGAATGGATTGCCTTAACAACCGCATTGTCTGAATGGTACTTGAGTCCAGTTAGCCCATCGATCACGTCGATGTCGCCCCCATACTTCACATACGCATCGAGCGTGACAAAGAATTCCGGATCGTCCGCAACACCTGACCCAGACAAGGCGGATTGGGCTCTCATGTCAGGGAGGGCGAACAAAAGCAGGGCGGCAATCGCAATGGCAAACTCGATAGCGAAACGGGATCGTTTCATTTTCATAGGGCGCGAATCATAGTGTAGAGGCTAAACGGGCTGGACACCTGGGGACCGTAAGGCGAACTCATAGATCCCCGTCGGGCAAGCAAATTTTGGCAGCCCGATAGCCTGCATCGTCCGCTCACGACGCTTTCCCTAGGGAAGATCCCGGGGCAAAAGGTGGTAAACGACCTCCGGGTGCACCGCATAGACCGAGCAAACGTATGCCGGCGGTACGGGGACGCACTCGCCCCATCTTCGACCTACAAAAACCGATCCAATCGGAGGAGCGGTTTCACACTGCGATGTATCGCCACCTTCAATCGCGGCGTAAAGCCGCTCCTACACTGAAACCACCCAGCCCTACCTTGGCCTGAAAGAGGTTCGAGGCATTTGCCCTCAGCAAATGGAAAGGCCCCTTCGCATCACTGCGAAGGGGCCTCAAAATCCATCCAAATCAAATCGAGATCAAGGATCCGGAACGGTCCAGACAAAGATCTCAGTCTGAGTGTTTATAGGCAGCGTAATGTTCACATCCACACTCGCTGGATTAGCGGCCGCGTTGTCTACGCTCGTGGGTACCAGAATGCGGGAGCCATTGACTGGCTGGAGCGCCACAACGAAATTGACTATCTTGTTGAAGTCCTCGGCCTGGACAGTGACGATCTTATCAGGAGTACTGTTAAATGGCAGCAAGATGGAAACCCCTGATGCAGTGTCTAGGGCGACATTCTCACCCGCCACTTGAGTGATATCCAGTCTTGGAACAGGAGTCGGGAAAACCACCATGTTTGAACCCACGCTCGTGAAGAACGGTCCGGCGGTACGGGTGCGATTCCAACCCGGCCTCCTCGTGTACCATCGTCCCTAAACAGTGAATCAGCAGGCACCTCAATGACCACGTCTTTCACCTCTGGACTCTCCTTGATAACCTCCAGTGGAAACCCAATTAGCGTGGATTTCGTATCACTCACATCCTGTAAGGAAGTTCCATTTACGAGAGGAAGGAATACCTCACCGATATTCGTCTCTTCTCCAGGAATTGAAGCCCACGTTTTGCCGATAAAGGGATAATATCCCATATCCGGAAATCGGATACCTTCCTCGACTCTGACCACTTCGCGCCCGTCTATGTGCACAAAAAATCTACCCGCATGAGCATTCTCTAGCCGAAAATCGCCGAACTCATCTGTAAAGGCAAATATCTCGTCTTCTTTCCCATCTACTGTAATCTTTACGCCAGCGAGGGGAATGTTGATAGATCCTCCCGCATTGCCCCCTTCCAAACGCGAAGCAAAAACTCTCCCGCAAACCAACGTATTCGCGACTGAAGATACGCTCAGAGTGTTATAGGAAAAGGAATATACTCCGCCTTCGCTACCATCCTTGTCCGCATCGACTTTTCTCCCAGCAAGGTCGTTCACACCACTCGCGTCGAAGGTGACATCTATTTTCGAATCCGCTGGAAGGTTACTGTCGAAAAAAGCGGTTACGGTTTTAAAGTCCTTTGAAACCGTATAGCTAGCAGCTAAAGGCGTCCCGCCTGATTCGATCTTCAACGTTTCGGAGCCTATTTGCGTTGCAGCATCGAGGGGGTTGAAAAATCGGATAATTGTCTCTCTCGTTACGGCAACTCCTTCTTGTCCATCTCCTGGGGACGCTCCGACGATAGTCGTCAAAGGCGCCGTATTCGCTCCAATCACAGTAACCAAAGTTCCAAGGGTCGATATGCTCGAACCCGCATCATCCGTCGCTTTCGCGGTCAGGACATACTCGCCTTCGGGTACCGATTGCCAAGTGAACGCATACGGGGCGCTCAAGGCTTCACCTATCTTATTGTTACCCTCGAAAAATTCGACTTTCGCGATTTGCCCATCTGCATCGCCTGCGACCGCAAGCAAATCTACCTCTCCTGGCGAAACGTATCCCCCACCGGAAATAGGTGAGGTTAGGCTCACGGTCGGTTCTAGATTGCTGACAGCAGCGATATCTGTCCCGTCCACGTATTCTTCGAAGTTCGTCCGAGAGTCGTTGTCCGGATCCAGATCAGCGTCGTCAGGATTTAAAGGATCCAAAAGAGCCGGATGAGACAATTCGAAGGCATCGTCTATCCCGTCTCTGTCAGAATCAAGTGGTCGGCTAAGAGGGATCTCGTCCAATTGGTAGAATACGTTCTGTAACGGAGTACCCACTTCGGAGTAGTCAATTAGCTTTGCTTCTCCTAAAACAATATCTTTGGTGGTAAACACCCCTACTAAAGACTCACCACGCTTCAATATATAGTAGGCATCATCACTGCCAAAATGCTGAAGATTTACCGCACCGGATTCATCGATATTGAAACGCGTCCCTACGATCTGTGCGTAACTATAAATGCCAATGGCAAACAGACCCAATAATAACACGATCGCTTTAGCTGCAGACGCAATGCGATACCGGAAACACGCAGTAGGTTTCGAACCGGCAGACATATCTTGGGAAGTCCGCTCCAAAGTTGGCCTATATATCGATGAATCGCTATCGAGGCATCGAAATGTGAAAACCGAAAGATTGAGAGGACCTATTTTTTAGGAAGAGAAGATTGGGGATAAATGAGATTTGAAACAACGGTTGGCCTCAAGCAATGGTCGAGAACCATGGGTCCAAAACAAACAAAACCCAAATATTGTTAAAAATTGTAAAATGTACAGAAAAAACTAGGTAATTTCTCTATCGTTTCAAAGCCGTAACCCAAGGCGCCACTCCAAAGTCTTCACCAAAGGGGCCCAGAACACCCTATTTCTTCTGCCAAGGGATCTTTCCAGCTTCCTGGATATGCAGCATCAGCGCTGCTCCTAGTTCGGCAGTGATCTTTCGATCATCCACGGGCGTCGTTTCCAGCGGGTCGTCATCCAAGTTGTACAGCTCCATGGGAGCGAAGGACGTGCTCTGCTCGAGCTTCCAAGGCCCACGTCGTACGGCATAATAAGCGCGGCCTTGATAGCCAGTGGCCCCGCCTTCCCTTCTTACCCAGAACAAGGTGCGGTCGTTCAAACCCGAATCATCTCCTTGCATCAGGAAAGGTAAGAGAGAAACCCCGTCGACTTCATGTTTCACGGAAACCCCTGCGAGATCGCAAAGCGTGGGATAGAAATCCATGGTTATACCAATCGTATCCACTCTTCCGGCACGTACATGCCCCGGCCAGTTAACACAGGTAGGTACGCGAATGCCTCCTTCCCAGTGGTCTTGTTTGGCGCCACGCAGGTTTCCGTTTGACTGGAAAAAATTGGCCGCGCCTCCATTGTCTGAGCTGAAGACGATCAGAGTATTGTCCCTCAGACCGCTGGCCTCGAGCCCATCCAGCACGCGACCAATGTGGTAATCAGTATGCTCGATGAAGGCCACGTTTTTGGCTCGGCCTTCGGACAGTTCCGGCTTGGCCTTTCGCGTCCGCTCCAGCCAGTCATCGGGAGGCTGAATCGGGAAATGCGGCGCGTTATAGGGCAGATAGAGAAAGAAGGGGTCCTTTTCCCCCTTTCGGGATTCGAAGTAGTCGATCGCCCAATCAGAGAACAATTCCGTCGCGTGACCCTCCGGATCGATTTCCCTGCGATTCTTCCGCATCCAGTTCACGCCCCAACGACGGTGATTGTAGTAGTCGTCCATCATATCGCCAAGGAAGCCGTGGAAGAAATCAAAGCCGCGATCATTGGGGATATTGGGAGACTCATAGCCCAGGTGCCACTTCCCCACCATAGCGGTGTGATAGCCCGCCTTCTTTAACATCTGCGGAAGGGTAATCGCGTTCGGATCCAGGTACCCCCAGCTGTTAGCGGCGTTTTGGCGAATGACTCCGGGAACGCCGACCTTATCCGGATAGCGCCCTGTCATCAACGAAGCCCGAGTGGGCGAACAAACCGTGCAATTAGAGTAAAACTGATCAAAGCGAAGGCTCTCTGCCATCAGGGCATCGATGCGGGGGGAGTCCAGATCCGTGGCGCCGTACGATGACAGATCTCCGTAGCCCAAATCGTCGAGGAGGATAAACAGTATATTGGGCTTCTTCGCGGTCTGTCCCAACGCCACAGAGGCCAGAAAAAAACTTAGGATCGAGGAAACGAGTTTTTGGGGTGTGCTCATACCACCCGACGATTCTCCGACCACTAGAGAACGCAAGATCATAAGAATCGCAGATTGTGTCCGAAATACTGGAGTATCTTGCAATATAGTGACGAAGGACTAAATTTATCCTTCAAAAATCGATTGGTACCCAAATCAAACCACCCCGAGTCTGATGAACATCGCATTCTCAAAACACATTTCCCGCCGCTCTTTTTTGAAAGGGGCCGGTGTCTGCCTGGCCCTTCCTTACCTAGAGGCGATGACACCCGCTTTCGCCATCGCCAAGACCTCGCCGAACCCCAAGAGGTTTGTCGCCGTTGGAAATTCCTTCGGAATGTACCAGCCCGCCTTTTTTCCTGAGACAGTAGGGTCGAACTTCGATTTTCCACAGCTTCTCAACCCCCTCAAGCCACTCAAGCAGAACTTCACCATTTTCTCCGGGCTCGATCACGGTCTTACAGGCGGACATTTCGGCGTGCATTCATTCCTCTCGGGAGTTCTCAGCGTAGATGCGAAAAACATGCCCGATGGCAACATCAGCCTTGATCAGCGAATAGCCGAATCGCTGGGCCACGAGACGCGTTTCCCTTCGCTTACGGTGGGCTCGGACAGCGGGCTTCACAATGGTTGCCAAATGTCGTGGACCCGTTCCGGTGTTCGGGTTCCGCCGATCAGTGACCCAAGCAAACTTTTTGATACTCTATTTGTGGAGGATTCCTCCGAAGGGAAACGTTCCGCCGCCAAACGGTCAGCCCTTAAAAAGTCTATACTCGACTCCGTTCAAGATGACGCCAAGAGCCTCGCTCAACGGGTTGGCAATCGCGATCGCGAAAAACTGGACGAATACTTCACCGCGGTTCGTGACGCGGAACGAGCTGTCGCTCAAAACAGTCACTGGATCGACGTGCCCAAACCCGCTGCTCCAATTGACCGACCGGATAATAACGGCATCGTGCAGGATTTGCCAACGCTCTACGATTTGATACTGCTGGCCCTAGAGACTGATTCCACCCGTATCGCAACGCTTGAGATCTCGAGCGAAGGATTCGACACTTCTGCATTGGGAGTTTCGGGCGGCTACCATTCTATTTCCCACCACGGAAAGCAGCCCGGCAAGATTCGAGACTTGATCACCCTTGAGCAGCACCAGACCGAACAGTTCGCCCGATTCCTGCAAAAGTTGGGATCAAAGCAGGAATCCGATCATACCGAGTCATTGCTCAGCGACACCGTGGTCCTCTTTGGTTCCGGCATGGGCAACGCCAATTCCCATACGAACACCAACTTACCCATCATGGTAGCTGGAGGCGGATTCCGACATGGGCAGCATCTTTCGTTTCTGGATAAAGGGCGCCATGGAGCTCCCCTATCAAACCTCTACCTTTCCATCTTGAACAGGCTGGGCATTGAGTCTGACTACTTCGCAACAAGTACCGGCACGCTTCGAGATTTTCAAAGTGCTTAGAGATCTATTCCCAGAATCTGTAATGGCTGCGCTTAGACCCAAAGCCATGGGCATTTTTCTTTGCGCCGCTGTCTTTCCACTTTTCCGGTGCGAGTCCAACCAAGGAGCACCCGATTTGGAATCAGAGCTTCGACCTTATCTTGAAAGCTATTGCATTAGCTGCCACGGCGAGAAGAAACAGAAAGGAGACCGGCGTTGGGACACCTTAGTACTCCCCATCAACGACACCCTCACGCTCCTCCATGTCCAGGAAATCCTCGACATTCTCAATCTCGGAGAAATGCCACCCATCGAGGAGGAGGAACAACCGAGGGCCAGTGAAACCAAACGTATCGTCGAATTACTTACAGCTACACTTGATGAGCGCTATACAACGCTTAAGAGCACTGGCCAGCAAACGGTGTTCCGGCGTCTCAATCGTAGAGAATATCGCAATACGATTCGAGACTTGCTGCATATTGATACCACAAGTTTCGACCCTACCCAGTCGTTTCCGCGAGACCAAACGGACCATCACCTCGACACCATCGGAGACCAGCTAGTCACCTCAGCCTACCTATTAGACCAATACCTTGAGGCAGCCGATCAGATCATTGAAAAGGTCTTTGCCAATTCAGAACGGCCTCCCCAGAAAACCTATCGCTTCACGGAGAATTTTCGCCAACAGCCTGAGCTCGATGGGGCCCTGAAAGACTGGGCCAACTATGAATTCATTGCGCTTTACGAAACGCCCCTTTCACAACGCCACGAAGGCGCGTACGCCAAGATTCACGGCTTCGAGCAAGGAGTACCCCACGATGGATTCTACAAAATTCGAGCCAAAGCGATCGCCAAAAACCGGATACATGACCACCCCGAGAGAAGAGTCTCGACCAACCAAAAGGAACCTATTCAACTGGGGATCGTTCCCGGAGACCAACGCTATGGCGACCTAAGCCGTCCCCAACCGATTGAACCGCAGCTCGCCCTCTTTCAACTGAAAGACGACGTTCTGGAGTGGAAAGAGGCCACGGTCTGGCTAGACGCAGGCATCACTCCTCGATTCACTTACCCCAATGGAATGGTAGGACTGAGGGGAAACTTCGGTCCCATCGCCAATGCGATCAGCGCTCAGGCGAATGGGGAAATCAAAAACGTAGACTTTTCCGATCGCCGACTCATCGCGATGAAATACGGGAAACTCCCGCATATTCAAATACACGAGGTAGAGATTACAGGTCCTATCTACGACCATTGGCCTTCTCCTTCCCAGAAGGCATTGCTGGGTGACATCCCCTTTTCCAAAGACCGAATGCGGGAGCTGATTACAGACTTCTCGGCAAAAGCCTATCGGCGACCGGTTGCGGATCGTGAGGTGGATGTAATAATGGAGTTCGTCGAAAACCGAGTTGATGAGGGAGCCACGCCTTTCCAGGCCTACAAAGACGCTCTTAAGCGCATTCTCTGCTCCCCTTCCTTTCTCTACCTTCACGAGCCCAGTGAATCCGGACAGGAGTTGGACTCCTACGCACTGGCTTCGAGGCTGTCCTACTTCGTATGGTCGTCTATTCCCGACGAACCCCTATTGCATCACGCCGAAAATAATAGTCTCAAAACCCCCGATACACTTCGTAGTGAGATAGGCCGAATGTTGAGTGACCCGAAGTCCCAAGCCTTCCTCGATAGCTTTGTCGACAGCATCCTGACGCTAAAAGACCTTGGCACCCAGCCCCCGGACCGAAAGGCGTTCCCGATCTACTACGCCCGAAATCTGAAAGAGCACATGCGTACCGAGACCTTCCTCTTTTCAAAACATATGCTCGAAGAGAATCGGCCGCTCTCCGAGTTCATTGACGCAGACTTCACCTTCATCAATGGATCGCTAGCGGAACTTTACGGCTACCCGGATATTCAAGGATCCGAATTCAGAATGACCGCAATCCCTGACAATCGTCGCTCTGGCCTACTGGGCCAGGCTTCGATTCTGACTGTGACCGCAAACGGGATCGACACCTCACCGGTTGTCCGAGGCGTATGGATGCTCGAGAATCTCCTCGGCACCCCACCTTCGCCACCCCCTCCCGATGTTGAGCCCTTTGATCCCGACACACGGGGAACGACATCCATTCGCCAACAATTGGAAAAACACCGGGAAAATCCCACTTGCTATGATTGCCATCGAAAAATTGACCCGATGGGCTTCGCCTTTGAGTCTTTCGACGCGATCGGACAATGGAGAGACTCCTATGCTAAGAACATCCCCGTCGACGCCTCCGGAAAGATGCCAAATGGGACTCAGTATAATGGAATTGTCGAATTCAGGGACGTTCTCCTCGAACGAAAGACTCAAATTGCCCGCGCATTCGCCTCTAAACTCCTATCCTACGCCACGGGGCGTCGCATGGAGCCCGCGGACCGTCCGGCGATAGACGCGATTGTCGAACAGCTCGAACGGCGCGGCAACGGATTCTACGACCTTGTCGAGCTTATCGTATTGAGCCCGACCTTTCAGAGCATCTGAGATAGAGTCTGATCGTTTCCGTAGGGCCAGCGCGCTTGACTGGGCGTAGCAATGGCGAAGACCGTTGCGCAGTGCCGCGTTAGTTCGATCAAAAATCCTACTTTGCACTGCGGCATAGCGCGAGCGAGCGCTGGCCCTACCTTTTGAGTGATTGTCCCTGTAGATACGATCGATGATCGCGTAAACGACACCAATGGTCCTTCCTGCCAAAGCAAGTCCAGAGGCCTTACTCCACCTTTAACAATCATTGATCCCAGGTGGAACGAGGCGTCCCGACTCGTTTTCTGTAGGGCCAGTGCTGGCGCTACATCAAAATCGCTTCCGCTTACCTCAACTTCCAGCCACCGCGAATGGGGCGGCTGAGCATTTTGTTGGCAGCGTCGTCGTTTATCACGCGTTCGCGTTTTGGATCCCACTCAATCGAGTCCCGACCAAGACGGATCGCGATATTTGCCAGGTGGCAAATAGAGATAGAACGATGGCTGGCTTCGATCGGCGCTGCGGTGCGTTTTCCTGATTCGATCCCATCAAGGAAATCTGCGATGTGATTGGTACTCTTATACACTCGGATCTCACTGTCTTGAATTCTCTCCCGACGCAATTCGTAGGGGTTCATTTTGATCTCTCCTCGCTTCACGAAGATGCTCTTGTCGCCTTCTCCCTCAAACAATATACCTTGGGGATTCTCGGACGTATCGGTCACGATCATCTTCACACCGCTAGCATAAGTGCATTCGAAGTGAAACTTTGGAGCCGTATTATAAATCGCACTACTTTCTGGAAGCTCAGCCTTAATATTATCGATCCTAATCGGTCCGCTTTCATCCATCCCCATGGCCCATTGGGCGATATCTACGTGATGGGCGCCCCAATCAGTGATCATTCCACCTGAATAGTCAAAGTTGTGGCGCCAATTGAGCGGCAGTAAAGCGGGACGATAATCACGATGCGGAGCAGGTCCTTCCCATAGATCATAGTTCAATCCGTCTGGAACCGGTTCTGCCGCTTGGCGGTCGCTCATCTGGTTCCAATCGGAGTGTCCACCAGGCAATCCAATTTGGATTGTCTTCAATTTTCCGATGCGCTCGTTGCGCACAAACTCAACGGCTTCGCGGAAATAGGATTCGGAACGCTGCTGGCTTCCGGTTTGCCAAGTGATTTTGTTTCGATTCACCGCTTGGACCATCTTTCGTCCTTCATCAACCGTCACCGCCAATGGCTTCTGCCCATAGACGTGCTTTTTGCGATTCGCACAGTAAACCGCCATCACCGCATGCCAATGATCCGGTGTCGAAATATTAACTGCATCTACATCCTCGTTGTCTAGCAAATCACGAAAGTCTTCATAGGCCCGGCAGCCACGATAGTGGGTTCTTCCTTCTGCCTCAGCATAGTACTCATTGACGATTTGCATCCCAACGAGACGCCCACCTTCCTTCTCTCCCCGGTAGCCATAACTCCCCGACTTACGATTAGGATCGGCCATCGCAACGATCTGAGCCCGATCGTCCCTCAGAAATCCGGTTACCGTACTGTGCGCGATCGTTCCAAATCCAATACAGGCGACATTGATCCGATTCGAAGGAGCGGGACGTTTGCCCAATCCTAAAGCGCTTGAAGGGATGATCGTGGGAACGAAAATGCCGGCGGCAGAAGCCGCTATAAAATTGCGGCGAGACAAGGGGTGTTTTGACTTCATAAATTTTGACTAAATTTCTTGAGAGAAACCATTCGACTGCAAGAGATAACGAAATGTGACCATAAAAGCGTCCCACTCTTAAACGGCAAATGCAGATTGGTTCTTATAAACGGGTTAAGAGACTAAGCTATCCTACGGAAATCAATAAGGACGGTCTCCTGCAATGGTGGAACGCAACATTTCCCGTCGGTATCCATTGTAGTCATTTAAGGCGAAGTGCATCACACTTCGATTGTCCCAAAATGCGACCGAACCTCGCTGCCAGCGAAAACGACAGGTGAAGGCCTCTTGGCTTGCATGGCGGAAGAGGAACTTCAAGAGCGGTTCGCTCTCGGCACCCGTCCAACCTTTAAAGCGTAAGGTAAACGTTCCATTAACGAAAAGCCCTTTGCGTCCCGTTTCGGGATGCGTCCGAACGACCGGGTGCTGCACCTCGATCAGCGCCTTTTCGCTCGTTTCTACCTGCATGTTTTTCCAATTCGATTTCGACCGACCCTGTGGCCCGAAGGGACCCTCCGCCGAATGAATCGCAGTGAGCCCGTCGAGCATTTCTTTCATTCCAGGCGAAAGCGTTTCGTAGGCAAGGTACTGGTTAGCAAACAACGTGTCGCCGCCGAAGGGAGGTACATCCACGGCATAAAGCACAGAACCTAGCGCCGGGCACTCCATGTGTGTCACATCCGAATGCCACACCCCCCCAAAGTTCATTCCTTCTTCATCGGCTTCCCGCACCAGACGAATCAACTCGGGATAGCCTTCCATCCCTTTCACAAAATCATGCTCATCCAGTTCACCGAACCGTCGAGAAAAGGCGATTTGCTGAGCGGGTTCCAAATTCTGGTCTCGAAAGAAGATCACCAAATGGTCCAGCAAGGCTTGTCTCAGGTCGGCAACCACCTCTTCGCTTAGCGGCTTCGAAAGATCGATCCCGCTAATTTCGGCTCCCAGTGCTCCCGAAACCAATTGGGCTTCAAAGCTCGAATACTGTGTCCTTCGATTGAAAGACCAATTTGATAGACTTTTATCCGGCGATTTTATTGAATTTTGTACCATAATTGTTGGGGGTTTCGTTTAAATTAAACGGGTTAGGGCATTCTAAAATAGGGTCCCGAAATGGTCAAAGGCAGACCGTTCTCAATATGTCTATGAACAGTGACGATATCAAGTCGTTTAGGTTTCCCGGGAAAAGCCAGTTGAGTGCGGTATACCCCTCCCCCAACGGATTGCAAAGGCGCCTTCTCCCACAAATCATACTGCGAGGCTAGCGTGCCCGGTTCGCTTTTATCGATTGCCCACCAAAGGTTGTTTTCTTGCGGATCCACTTTTTCGGGAAAACGCGCCGTCACAGTTAGGGTTCGTTGTTTATCATTCCAACCCATTTCGACTTTTGGTGGGTCGACAAAACTTCTGTCCTTAAAAAAATGATACCTGGCGAAACTCATCAAATTTTCATTGACGGCATCAAGTAGAGGAACACGCCGCGTGAACCCCGCAGTCCCAGGTCCCCCGTGCTGGCCGCCTGGGACGATATAGACAGGGAAATCGGGATAACGAGCGCCCAGCTCTAGCAACCCGGGGGTCACGCCGTCATTGGTACCGACGTTGAAGAAAAAATCCAGGCCGCGCGCTTCGACCTCAGGGAGGTAGTTCACGATGCGGGCAAAGTCGCGCACTTTGTCCTCAATTTGGGCGATTTCCTTTCGCGACCAACCTGCCTTTCGAGCCTGCTCTAGTCTAATGCGTGTATTGGCCCATCTTTCTGAGCGGTCTAGGAGGGCCTCCTTAACTGCTTGATCCAAACCGAGCTTCCCTGCATCCAAATCGGCGTAAAAGCGATTGTCCGCTTCAATCAGCCATTTGGGTTCCGTCCCTTGAACAAAAACCCCTCCTGGATTGCCAACGGGGGGAGCGACTACCGGAAGAATCGCCGTAAACCGATCATCATGTATTCCGGCTATGGTGGAACCGATACCCCTCTTAGACCCTCCGGTGGCTAGGACTTTCCCGGGCCGAAAGTAATCACTTTCCGCTATGGCCGCTGTCAAGCCACGCATTTGGCTCATTCCCCAGATCCATCCCGCCGAATAGCGCACGTCCTTCGTATTCAGCAATTGTTGACGCATTCCCAGGTGTAGCTCACCCACCGGTTCCATGGCCTCGATGGTTCCCATCCCCACAAGGACTACCCCGACTCCGTGTTCTTTGAGTAAGGTCCGAGCAACTGCGTTTGGCGTAGCCACTCTTGGATTCAGACCCATGTTCATAAGCAGAACATTGCGGCAAGGCGGGCCGCTCGCAGGAACGTTCAAGGTAACCGGAATACGAACCTTCTGGCCGGACCACCATTCACATACCGTGACTTCAATGAGCTTCTGCCGGATCGACGCATCCTGCTTGGACAGTTGCCAGTCACTCAGTATTTCAACCTCAAGCGTCGAGCCATCACGGATCGCATCAAGATCAAACAGATCGTCCTCAACGGATCCGAATAGCGAAAACGTGAGGAGGAAGTGAAAAATAATACAGGAGTGCTTCATGAAAAAGATGCCTCAAGGTAGGGCCCGGCGTGCCGCACAAGCAGCTCAACCAACGCGGCACGCCGGGCCGTCGTGCCCTACCTATAATAATAGTTGGAATAGAACATTTAGACATCTTCTTTGAATCCCAAACCACTACGAGAACTATTAGCTACTTTATCCTCGCCGCGAGCTGATCGGGTAGAGAATCCTCGGTATCTGCTTCGTGTTCCGCTAACATCTTCAAAAGTCTCGCCACAATCTCTGGATGCGAGCTTGCGACGTCGTAGGCTTCGGAAATGTCTGCCTCCAAGTGATACAGCTCAGGGCCCTCCATCGGAGCGAGCTTTCCGTAATTAATAGGCTCGCGTTGCAAGATATGAAGCTTCCATGGGCCGGAACGTACGGCGTGAAGTTTGGCCCGGGCCCAATAGAAGAACTTGTCTCGCGGGCTTTTTCCTTCACCGGACAAAACCGGCGACAAGTCATAGCCGTCCATCTTTCGATCGGCAGGAGTTTTGGCACCAGCCAGGGCGGCAAAGGTTGGCAGCAAGTCTAAAGTCGAACCCATCTCGCTGACCGTTCCCGGTTTAACCCTGCTAGGACCCCAGAAAATGGTTGGCACTCGCTGACCTCCCTCAAAGGTCGTCCCCTTTCCGGCCCGCAAGGGTCCCGCGGACCCTCCGTGCGTTTTGAATGCCAGCCAAGGACCGTTGTCCGTTGTGAATACGACAATGGTATCCTTTTCGATGCCCTCGCCCTTTATCGTTTTTAGAATCTCTCCAACGCCCCAATCGATCTCTTCCAACACGTCTCCGTACAGTCCGCGCAAGCTTTTCCCCCGAAACTCCTCCGAAACAAAGAGCGGGATGTGCGGCATGGAATGAGCGAGATAGAGAAAGAAGGGCTTATCCTTATTTTTCTTTATGTAGTCGACTGCTCTCAGAGTGCTGCGCCGCGTTATCGTATTCTGGTCAGCAGGACGTTCGACCACTTTCGCATTCTCCAATAAGGGAACGTTGTAGTTTCGAATATCGGGATAAAAATTAGGGTCATCTGCTCCTTGCCTGTAATTGGGACCCCCCTTAACGAAGTCCATATCATTTGAATACGGAATTCCGTAGTAGGAATCAAACCCTTGCTCCATGGGCAAATGCTGCTGCAAATGCCCGAGGTGCCATTTCCCGACTGCGGCGGTTGCGTAACTTTTCTGTTTCAGTACTTCCGCAATCGTGACCTCGCTGGCGGGCAGTCCGCCCGAAGAATCGGGAAAAAGAACCGCCCTAGCGGCTGACGTCATCCCATTGCGGATCGGATATCGCCCCGTAAGGAGAGCAGCTCGACTCGGAGTACAAACAGGATCCGCTACATAGAATTGAGTCCACTTCTGACCTTGGGAGGCCATCCGGTCCAAATGAGGCGTCTTTATAGTAGGATTGCCGAAACAACCGAGATCACCGTATCCAAGATCGTCACAAAAAATGACGATGAAATTGGGTGATCGACCTTCTAGACTTATTAAAGCGAGAACGGATAACAGAGTTAGCAGTTTTTTCATGAGGAACCGGAGAAATTTGTTGCGAGGTATTGGAAAAGGAATCCTACAAAGGGTAGTTACCTCTTGGCCTGGGTCGATTGGACATGGCGAGCTTGGTTAAGAAAGCCCACCTAGTTTTCCAGTCTCCCTACTGGACGACGGTTTGCTCCCTCTCGTTCCCCATCACCCAGATCCTGACGAGCCTTTTCCGCTAGCGCTTCCAGCTCACGAGCCACTTCTGGGTAATGGTCTAAAAGGTTTCTCGATTCGCCCAAATCTGTTCCCAAATGGAAAAGGGACTTTTCGATCGTACGCTTTCCATGTTGGCCATGGATCCCGTCTGCTCCGGGAGGCTCAGGTACTGAGTAGGTATGTGGAAAAACGAGTTTCCACGGCCCCTTGCGGACCGCTCGCAAGTTTCTCCCTCCATAATAGTATAGGCTCTCGCGGATGGCCGATTGCGGCTCTTTCCCAAAAAGAAGGGGTCTAATATCTTTTCCATCTATGATCCGGTTGGCAGGCAATTCAACCTGCGCAAGGGCCGCTACAGTAGGCAGGAGATCCATCGTCGCGGTCAAGGCGTCACAGTCGCGTCCGGCTGGGATCTTCCCCGGCCAGCGCATGACGCAGGGCACGCGGAAGCCGCCTTCAAACTGCGTCCCCTTGCCTTCGCGCAACGGACCTGCCGAACCCCCATGATTCCCATAGAGCAGCCATGGACCATTGTCCGAAGTAAAGACGACCAGTGTCTTCTCATCGATTCCGGTTCGCTTCAAAGCATCCAGTATCTGGCCGACGCTCCAGTCGATCTCCGAGATAATGTCACCGAGCACTGTCGCGGTCTTCCCGGCGTACTTGTCCGACGCATACAGGGGAACATGCGGCATGGCATGAGGCAAGTAGACGAAAAACGGGGTGTCCTTGTTTTTCTCTATAAAGGAGATTGTCCGCTCAGTGTACCAAGTGGTCAGGTGAACCTGATCTTTAGGCAGGATTGCCGGGTTCAGAATCTTCTCCCCCTCCATCAAAGGCAAATCCGGGAAATTGTAGCGCGGGTCGGGGTGATAGGGCCACATGTCGTTTGAGTAAGGCAGGCCAAACCATTCATCGAAGCCCTGGCTCGTCGGGAGGAACTCTGGCTTATGTCCAAGATGCCACTTTCCATACATCGCTGTCGCATATCCAGACTGCTTCAAGATTTCCGCGATGGTCACCTCATCCGGATTCAATCCCGTCACGGAACGTGGATTGAAATTTCCCGGTACTCCGACTCGCAATGGATAGCACCCTGTCATCAACGCCGATCGAGAGGGACTGCATACCGACACTCCCACATGAAAATCCGTAAATCGCATGCCCTCATCCGCCATGCGATCGAGATTTGGCGTCTCATATCCCTCCGCTCCGAATGGACCAATATCAGCGTACCCCATATCATCGCAAAAGATGATGATGATGTTCGGTTTATCTTCCGCCCAGAGAAGCGATAACGCCGATGCCACAATCAAACCGCTCAGTATGCCTCTCATTCTGGGTGCTCCTTCTCTTCCACTTGAACCGGACTCGCTAGATACGCCACCAATGCCGCAACGTCATCCTCCGGAATCGCGTCGAAAAGGCCTTCCGGCATCATCGATTGCTTGAGAATCTGTCGCTCTTTGATTTCATTGGCTGAAAGCGTTACGGTTGCCCCGCCCGCTTGGGCAATTTGGATCTGCTCTGTATTCTCACTGGTCACCATTCCACTAAAAGCGCGGCCGTCCTTGGTCGTGATTACATTTAGCTGATAAGCGTTTCCAACGATCGAATTTGGGGCTAAAACGTTCTCGAGCAAATAGTCGAGATTGACCCTATTGGAACCGGTCAAGTCAGGGCCCAATGCCACGCCTCCATCAAACAGCTTGTGACAGGTCCCGCAGGTATTGGCGAAAACATGACGCCCATAAGAAAGGTCAGCGCGGCTAAGTCGCTCTGGTGTCAGGGCGAATTTCCATCTGCGAATAGCCCGCGGCAAATTGGCCGGCATTTCCCTTGGCTCACCCCAAAGGGCATTTATCCGCTGAGTAATTTCAGCATTCCCGTGAGCTCTCATTTGCCTCATCAGGGCCGGTGAAACGAGAGACGCCTCAATATCCCCCGATGCGATGGTATCGAGTAGCAGAACGGTCGTGTCGCTCCGCGACCCTAACAGATTAATGCCTTCGTTTCTCAATTTCAGGGGGAAGTCAGGTAACGCCGCAACCAGCGCTTTCGCCGTTTCCTGGTTGAGGTAGTTCGGGAGAGCAGCCAGAGCCGGTTCGCGAAATTTCGGATCTGACAACAAGGAAGCCGCAATCGGCCCCACAGAACCGTCGCCGCCTAGTTTCAGAATTTCCAACGCCTCGGTACGCAATCGAGGCAAGCGATTGGAGTCACCCAGGATGTCACGCCAATACGGAAAGGCATTCTCGTCCCCGAGTCGGGCTCGGATTCTCAAGACCATCGTATTCACTTTATCGTGCTTCAGCGCGATTCCACGTTCCAAGAAAGTTTTCCACGATGAAGGTCTTTCGAGATTCATTCGCGACCCTAGGGCGGTTAGGTACTGCTCCCCTCGTCTCACAAAATCCGCCGGATCCGTCGCCTTCGCTACATAAGCCAGCAACGCGTTTCTTCCCTCCTCGAAAACCGCTGCCCGGCGTTGCGTAAACGCATTGAGATTTGGCCAAGCAGACTTCCCCGCTACTTCAATGGCTTTACCGGGCGAACCTGGGACGAGTGGCTCCAATCCATACCACACCATGAGCGGGAGATTTTGGTCGTGTACATCTACGAGTCTGGAAGAAAGCGTCTCTGCGAGTTCCCAACGCTGATGCCCGGGCAAGCGTTGCAGCGCTGCCGACAGGTACCGCCGTGTCTCCGGCGGGCCCTCTGCTTTGGCCATGGATACAAATTTGGCCAGTATCCGATCCTCTATTTCTAAACCGCTCTCCACCAAAAACTGTACGGCCCAGCCTCGGACAAACGAATCGCTATCATCCAGCAACCCATATAATCCGGACCGATCAATCAGCTGGCATACCTGAAGCGTCCAAAGCGCGCGTAGGCGGTGGGTCCTCGAAGCATCGTTTTCGATTAGTTTGTAAAGCGCCTTGACAGAGGCCTCACTATCCAATTCGCCGGCACTTGCCCGCTCCTGCAATAAACGTTGAGCCTGACGCGCGTTAAACGCGTTTGTATGGGTCAACTGCCGAATCAGATCCAAATCGGACAACGCTGGAAGATCAATGGAGCTCGACTTTTGATCTCCATATCGAATCCGAAAAATCCGCCCATCGGTCCGATCCCAAATATCGGGATCGCGATGGTGACAGGTTTGGGGGTCATGCCAATCGGAAGCGTAGAGAGCTCCATCGGGACCCTGCATGAGAGCCACCCCGATAAACGCATGGTCCTGGGCCAAGGCGAAGTCGGGAGCATGCCGAACGACGTGGCCTGAACCATCCCTCTCATGGGATTCCCGCACGATTCGATGGCCATGCAAATTATGGAAGAACGACTCTCCTCGGTATTCTTCCGGAAAGGTATCCGCTTGGTAAATAACCAGTCCACAATGGGCGTGGCCACCACCAACGGCGGATGTATCCGCGGCCTTCTCACGCTGCAAGGCTCGATCCACTTTACCATCCGACCGCATGGAGTCAAACGTCCCATCTCCATAGTGCAAGTGGTCGGCAATCGTTTTGATATCGTCGTAAATATAGGGATTAAAATGCTCTCCTGCTTGGCGAAAGTACCGTCCCCCTTGGGTCACATGATAGTAGTGGGGAATCACACAGGCCGTGGAAAACCAGTCGCCATTGGCATCAAAATCCAAACCCCAGGGATTGCTGATTCCCCAAGCAAAGACCTCGAACTCGTGACGCGTAGGATGGTAGCGCCAAATTCCGGCATTGATCGGATCTCGCTCTGCATCTGGCGTACCCGGTTTTCCAACGTGCGAATGCGTGAAGACCCCATGGCAGCCATAGAGCCAACCATCTGGACCCCAAGTAAAACTATTGAGCGTTTCGTGCGTGTCTTCATAACCCCAGCCATCGAGCAGAATCTCCGGAACTCCATCAGGCACGTCATCTCCGTCGGCATCCGGAATAAAGAGCAGATAGGGAGCGGCGCCCACCCATACGCCTCCAAAACCAACCTCTATCCCGCTCGCCAAGTTTAGATTGTCCGCGAAGACCTTGCGGGTCTCAAAGCTTCCGTCTCCATCCGCGTCTTCAAAAATCAGGATTCGGTCATCCCCCTTTTCGCCGACCGATCGCTGGGGATAAGTCTTTCCCTCGAGCGCCCAAATTCGGCCCCGAGCGTCGAAACACATGGCGATTGGCTGCACAATATCGGGCTCAGAGGCGATCAGATCGACATGGAACCCCTCGGGCACCTCCATGTTTCGAGCGGCTTCTTGAGGACCCAAACTATCAGCCCAGTCCGTATCTGGCCGACCGCCTGGCACTTTCCAAAGCGAGGGGCTTTGAGTCATGAGATCCCCTATTTGAAAGTGAATGCTCACCCCTTTCTTGCTAGCTGTAACCACATCCAGACGTTTGTCGCCGTTCAAATCCTCGACGAGCACATCCACGCCCACTCCGCTGTCATTGTCGATCAAGTACGGAAGAAACTCCACACCTTCACTTGTTCTCAAGCAACGGAACCAATAGAGAACCGGCTCCTGGTTGTTTCCTGGGTCTTTCCCATAATGAGCATGCCAACGCTTCCCCGTGACGATGTCCTTCAAACCATCTCCATCGATATCTTTAAGCTCAACCGCATGCAGTTGGCTGAAAGCGACCCCATGAGGGTTTTGGGCTGAGCTCTCGCCCATAATATCGTTTCGCTCGAATCGAACCAATCCATCGCTGCTCTGAATCTGACGAAACCAGGCCAGTCCATATCCGTGGCCATTCAGCGAGGTAACGATGTCGTTGAGACCGTCCCCATCGACATCGTGAACGTGAATCTGGGCGCCTCCTCGTTCGTAGAGCTCCTCCACCCAATTGCGCTTCTTCCAAACTTTCCCGGATCTTGGGTCACTGGGATTCTCCCACCACGAGTACCGATCGATGACATCCAGATCACCGTCTCCATCTATATCGCCCGTTCCTAGGCCGTGACCGAATCTGGGCACCGTCTCCCCCGCCTCAGAAACCGAATGCCATTTCCAGCGTTCAGTCGGGTCCGCACCCGCTTCGTAATAGCCAAAAGCGCGATCGTTGGAACAGACGATTTCCGGAAGTCCGCCTGGTATGATGTCGACAAAATCCGGGGACTCGTGGCTAATCTGATCAGCAACAACGACCATTTCCCATTCACTTGTGTTTACAGAATCCCCATTATTCAAATACAACCTTGCCTCCTTGCCAGGAAATCCAAACACGAGAACATCATTGTCGCCATCTCCGTCGATGTCATGCACATGACTGAAAAAATTGTCGGAATACCGGCGGATATCAAAATCTTCAGTCTTGTAGATGACATGACTTTCAAGGAATCCAGGACCTTTCCACCATAAAGGTCCACTTACTAGATCTCCTTTTCCGTCGCCATCAATATCGCCAAATCCGGCGCCCTCTGCATAAAAGGATTCGTGCAAGGTCACTGTATTCCAACCGGGACTTTCGTCAGCGCTGGCCAGCGTGAAAGCCGCACCAGCCAATAGGACTACGGGCAGCTTGAATAGGGAAAAAGGGGGGAAGCGCTCTTGACTTATCATGGGGCAGAAAGGGACCCTTCTTTTAAAGCAGCCACACTTCCGGTTGGCCATCAAAATTTTGCCTACTCGGATCGTTTCATCCAAAATGAACCTTCAGACGAAAGGCGACTTTCAAATTGCTCGATTTGATCCAACAAGGACTTAACGACATCTGGATGCTCGCTGGCCCGGTCAAATCGCTCAGAGGGATCATGCTCCACTTGAAACAAGAGCGGCTTCTCCCTGCTGGCTTGATAGCCGTAGTCGTTCCTAGTCTGAGAATAGAGCCTTATGTGGACTTTCCACGGACCCTTGCGGGATCCATAGACTTCGTTCTTTGAAGCCCCCGTGTAAATGAATTGAAACGGGTCTACCGTTCCCGGGTTCATTGCGGGATTGAAATAGTGACGTATATCGCGTCCGTCCAAAGATCGTCCAGTTGGGATCGGCACTCCCGCATACGCAAACACCGTTGGCAGGACGTCAAAGGTGCAAGCGGGCTCCCTCGCCACCGTCGCCGGCTCAATGACACCCGGCCACCAGAAGACTCCCGGAACGCGAACACCTCCCTCCCAAGTGGATCCCTTGCCGTCCCGAAAGGGCAAAGCCGAGCCAATATTCAATCGGGCCTCGCCATACATTTCGTGCTCGGCCGTGTCCTGGAATCGAATCCAAGGACCATTGTCGGACGTGAAAACGATTAGCGTGTTCTCCGCCAATTCGAGTTCGTCGAGCAATGAACGAAGCCGCCCGACATTGGCGTCGATTTCTTCGATCACATCCCCATACAGTCCACGCTTCGATTTCCCTCTCGCTTCACTGGATGCGTGTACCGGGAGATGGGGCATTCCGTAGGCCACGTAGGCGAAAAAGGGGGTTTCCCGATTATTCCGTATAAAAGACATCGCCTCGTCCGTATACCGGGCAGTCAGCGATCCCTGCAGCTCCTGATTCCTCGCATAGTTTTCCTCGATGATCTCATATCCAGGAACCGGTGACCTTCCTCCCGCTTTGCTCCGGATCAAGTTCGCGCCCGGATCGTAGTCATTGGACACGTTCGAACCAATCCAGTAGTCAAATCCATGGGCGAGCGGCAGAGCATCAGAGGTGAACCCATTTGCCTCGTTGGGATTTCCCAAATGCCACTTGCCGAACATTGCGGTCGAATATCCGGCCGACTTCAACCCCTCCGCCAGTGTGACCTCCTTCGTGTGGATATGCTTTTCCGCCTTGGGTCCCAAAACCCAATTAAATCCCGACCGAGCCGGATTGCGACCGGTCAAGAGCGCGTAACGCGAGGCGGAACAAGCCGGAGAGGCCGTATAAAACTGAGGAAAATTGAGACCTTCAGAAACGAGTCGTGAGATGTTCGGCGTGTGGATGCTCGGATTCCCCGTATGAGAAAAGTCCCCGTATCCACAATCGTCCAAAAACAGGATCACCACGTTCGGTCGCTCTAAAGCCGGACGAGGGCTGGAAAAGAGCAAAACCGCCTCAATAAAAGCGAATGTGATTAGTATGCAGACACGCACAGCAGCTATCTAAATTGTGACTTCCCTGACTAAGATTAACTAAATTCAATTTGAGCAGTCCTATCAGGACCGGCCAATGCAAAAACCACTTATTCTAAATTCGTGACACATCCGCAAACAAGTTCTGACAAAAATTCACTCCTCAACAGAGAACCGTCCTCGAATCAATGTGATCCATCCGATTCAGCTAAACGTTTGAGGGTGCGCAGCATCCTTTGCTCCATCACGAAATCGATGGCCCCTCCAAACCATGAGGCCAATTTTTCCGAAGAGCTCATTTCCTCTGAATATTCGATACAACTTCGCAATATTAGCCTGCTTTTTGAGGCGTTCTTCGGCTCAATGTACATCGACCACGATCGACCCGGCGTCTCTTCGGACGCAGCATCCCGAGTTTCTGGGCTCTCGCCAAAGCAGATGTATTCTCCTGACTTCAGCAAGCCAATCGGGATACCGGGCGACTTCGGATGCAAAACAATCTCGTCGCCCACCGACAATAACTGCCATTCAGGGACAATACTCTCCACATTCACCACGGGAATTCCGACCAGCCGTTCGAGAAGTTCGTAGGAATAAAACCCCGCCCGCCCGAATCCAACCTGGACAAGCCAGCTCCAAACCACTTCAGCAGGAGCCCCAATGTCTATCGCCCGGGTTACCGTTTTATGATTCGAGTCTACTAAGCTATCACCGGGCCAAGTGGATTCTCGTTCAGCTTGAATGGCGCCCCAGTCCTTTAGCCACTTCCTGGATACAGGCCACGACAACAATACACAGACCGCAACGCCCAAGCCCTCGACGCCTTCGAATAAACAACGAAGAATGCTTCGCCGTCTAATGTGATCCGGAGGTTCCAAGCGCTGATTTGACATAGCGTCCCTGCCTTCCCATTCGATTTCCACACTTCAGCAATCCATCGATACTTGGAGTCTCAATATTTGTCACTTGAACCAGTTTGTCGAAATCCGCTGCAAGTTCTCGAAACTCGTCTCTAGCTGCTAGTGCGTGTAACGAAAAGGCAACTTCAGCGAACTTGCTCCTGAGGAGGCGTTGAAGGCCTTGCACGTTCAAAAACTCGGGCAGCCAGTAGAATAGGTTATACTGGAATGGCTCGCGTTTGGAATACCCCAAGGTCTTCAACACCCTACCTCCCTCCTTGGCCGCTCGTATCAACACTCTCAGGGTCTCTTTATCTTCAGCGAGTTTTTTGGTATCGTAATCATGGATATAAAGTCCGTTCGCCAGCGGAAGAATCATGGCCGCATGATACTTCAGCCAGCCATCGATATTTCGAGACACGCAAACGGGGATCTGACTCGACTCGAATATTTTCCGAATGGATTCCATTTTCGCCCCAACGCTTCCATCCGCCTGGCCAATTACGATTTCCCGCCGTTTTCCTTTAGGGCCCTCTCTGTCGGCAAAGTGCACTACATTATCCCTAATTCCACCTCCCAAGCCCGGGAATCCAAAGAGCAGCTTTTCTTCAGGCAGATGGCGGGTATATTCAGAAAACCCAAGAGCGTTATTCCCCAGAAACAGGATGCTCTTGATACCACTGCATTTTGCGAGATTGGCGAAAACAGGTTCGAGTTTATTTTTTCGAACGAGCACGATCACAAGATCGTATTCATCGCCAGCGGCTAAAGCCCCAACAAGTTTCGGCCGGGAGCGAAGGGTTCGCCCACTGATTTCATCTACCAGGATTAGGCCATTGTTCTTTAAGAATTCGAGCCGCTTTCCTCGTGCTAGCAGGGTAACATCTTTCCCTGCTTCATTTAGAAAATGAGTATAAAAACAGCCAGTTGGCCCTGCGCCATAAACCAATACTTTCATTGCGTCTCCCTTACGAGAAATCTGACCAGAAATGCACCCAAGGTCAATATATAACCCTAACCAATCAGAGGTAGCGGGCGATCTCCGAACGCCCATTCGTGGATTCATTTTTGTGGGCGCTCGGAGATCGCCCGCGACCTAACCAGAATACCCTATTGTCCTGCTACCGCGTCCCTGATGCCGCCGTACACATCCGTCGACTCCTTCACGCTTTCGGCGCCCGCCGGCGACACAAAGACTGGCCATTCGCTCATATCCTCGGGAATGCGCCCGTGAGACCCTTTGACGAGCGAGGCATCCAGGGGAATGACATTCAGCAGCCCTCGAAAACCGAGCTTCTTTTTCAAGAGAAATGCGGCAATCTTTAGTACCGGCATTTTCAACTTCGGATCGACAAAAAGCTCGACTGGGTCGTATCCAATTTTCCGATGAATATCGACGCAGCGAGCAAAGTCAGGAGCAACCGCGTCGTCTAGCCAGTAATAGTAAGTAAACCAACTCCTCGAATCCGAAACCGCGACGAAATCCCCTGCTCGCTCGTGGTCGATTCCCGCTTCCCGCTGGCCGTTTTCATCGAGTACCGATTCAACCCCTTCAATGGATTCCAAAACCGCTCTAACTTCATTTTGGATAGTCGTGTCATTAACGTAGACATGAGCGACCTGATGATCCGCGACCGCGAAAGCTTGGCTAGCCCCGCAATCGAGTTGCTCGAGGCCTAGCTCGTCTTTAATTGTGATCCAGCCCTTTTCCCTAAATATCCGATTCAGATGAATCGGACGGTCTACATCGCTGATCCCATATTCCGAAAGCAAGACTACTTGAATAGAACGTTCCTCAAAGAAGGTTATCAGGTCTCCCACTACTTCATCGATAAGCTTCAAGTCGTCGCCAATAGCGGGATTCGATGGTCCCAAGCGCTGCAGGTTGTAGTCCAGGTGTGGAAGATAGACCAAATTCAACGTTGGCTCATGTTTCCGCTCTACCCACTTGGCAGATTCCGCAATCCAACGCGAACTATCGATTCCCGCCTTCGGACCCCAAAACGTGTGAAAGGGAAAGTCTCCAATGTCCTTCTTTATCTCGGTCCGCATATCCATCGGATGCGTGTAAACATCGAAAAACTTGCGTCCATCCGCCGGGTACATCGGTCGAGGAGTAATGGAGTAGTCTACTGATGAATACATGTTGTACCACCAGAACATTTTTGCGCAGGTGAAATCCGGATCGACTCCCTTGAGCGCATCCCAAATTTTTGGTCCTTTCACGATAGGATTCGACTGTTTCCAGAAATGAACCTCACTATACTCGCGATTGTACCAGCCATTGGCAACTGCCCCATGAGATGCAGGTGTTTTGCCGGTGACGAAGTTCGACTGCGCGGTGCAGGTGACCGCTGGAAAGGCTGGCTTTACCTTCGCAATCGAGTAGCGATCGGAATAAGCTTTGATTCGCGGCGTACGGTCACCGATCAGAGAAGCCGTGAGACCAACAATATTTAGGACCGCCGTTCGCCGCATTGCTTTCAACTTAGCTTCTTCAATCGCTCCATCGAACGGAGAACCACCTCCGTATCCATTTCATGCACCTCGAAACGGGAACCTATTCGCTTCAAAAGAGTAATCGTCAGCAACCCGCCTAAGTGCTCCCGAAACTCTTCTAGACCTTCGAGCACGTAGGGAAAACGGCTTCCGTTTCTCCGCTCCAGGTAATCCGAGTAAGTCTCGAAGTTAAGCTTCGTGAGTAAAGCTAAAATCCTCTCCGCGCTGCTGGCATTCAAGTAACCCATCTCTTCCGAATAGAGCGTATCAATCGCGATCCCAATTGCCACTGCCTCGCCGTGACTCAACGCGAAACCGGAAAGCTGTTCGAGCTTGTGCGCTGCCCAGTGGCCGAAGTCCAGAGGCCTCACCGAACCCATCTCGAACGGGTCCCCCGAAGTGGCAATATGGGCCACATGGTGCTCAGCGCACCTGTGGATCAACTCTTCCATCGCGCTCCGGTCAAAGGCATTCAGAGCATCCGCATTTTCCTCGATCCAGTCGAAAAACGTAGCGTCACGAATTAGGGCCACTTTGATCGCCTCGATGTAGCCATTGCGAAGGTGCACATCGGGGAGCGTATCCAAAAACGAGAAATCGTTCACTACGGCAAACGGTGGCGCGAACGCTCCCACGAAATTCTTTTTCCGGTTAAAGTTGATGCCGTTCTTTACCCCGACTCCCGCATCCGCCTGACCCAAGGTCGTCGTCGGAAAGCGAAAATGGCGGATTCCCCGATGAGCCGTCGCCGCCGCAAATCCGACGGTATCCAGCAAGGCCCCTCCTCCGATCGCAACGATGTAGCTGTGGCGACAGATCTTGCTCCGTTCGATATCCGAGTAGATTCGATCCAGGCACTGGTCATCGTTCTTCAGAGATTCTCCTCCTGGGAGGACGTTTACTCCCATCAGCCTAAGCTCCTCGCTGTAGTGGTCGAAATAGTTCGCTATCTCGTCGGCCAGTCCCGGATTTGATTGGCTCACCGCTTCGTCGACATAAAACAGCGCCTTGCGACGATTTCCGCTCTCCTTCGAACAGGCGAGATCACGAAAAAGCGGATTCGCCACATCGAACGCTCTTTGGGTGAAGTACACGCGGAGATTATAGGGGATATGAATAGGGTACTCTATGTGAGGAAATTCGGGCATTTAAATGAAAGTCAGGTCGCAGGAATACGGCGTTGAGCGATAATGGCGATCAGGAAAAAAGCCAACAGAGATCCCCCTGTCGTTAAAGAAAATTGACGCATACCGCTGAGAATCGCCCAGTCAACGAGGCAAATGCCTGCCAGGAGGGGTCCGATCGTCTTCCCTACTATTAAACGACCGTTCAATTTCGCCTTTGAAAACGCAAAGTAGATCCATCCGCCTAGAACGCCTGAACTCAACAGCACTCCAATCCAAAGCGAATTCATGGCCCCTACAAAAAGGATCCCAACCAGAGGCGATAGAATCCCAATAAGTCCAGTCTTTGAGAGCGCCCCATCCGTCGATTCCGTCCGAGCGAGACAGGTGATTCCAAGCACGTATAAAAACATCAGAATGCCGGCCCACACGACCTCGGAATTCAATCCGTCAAGCGATGCCGCCCCAACCATCAGATACACCCCCGTGCGGCATCCCGCCATAAGCACCACTCCGAAAGCTGTCTTTTTGTGAACGAGGTTGTAGGCTACGATCAAGGCCAGTAAGATCAGCCCGAATAGCGCTGTTTGCTGATTCACCCAGGCGACCGATAGATACCCGAAACCCAACAGGCCAAGTGTCGCGATTAAAACGGACTGCCGCGAAATTTGACCGGAAGGGATCGGCCTTTCTGGCCTGAATTTCTTGTCGAACTTTATATCGCAATAATCGTTCAAGTACATCCCGCCTACGTACATGAGGCTAGAGCCCACGAGAAGGGTAGCGAATGCTCCACCTTGACCCGATCCTCCCAAGATCCACCCGCACAAGCAATTCGACCAAACCGTTGAGAGGTTCGACACACGTCCGAGAACCAGCAGTGCCCGCGCATTTAGCATCTGCTCAAAGCAAAGCTATTCCGACCTTCGCGCGAGCACATTTTCATGAAAAATGAGCGCCTTAGCCGCTAAATAGCAGGTATTTACGCCTTAACTCCGGAAATCAACCGGATACCGCGGCGAGAAACCAATAAGATGTCGCTCCAATTCTAGGCGTGTCGGTATTAGGCGGTTGTGTCGCAAATCTTCTCACGTGGCGGAAATCTACAATGAATATCGCAAACTTCATCCGAGGGGCGTAAATTCAATACCCGTACCCGATTTGCACAATCCCCAGCGGATTCCCACGACCATAAGCAAAAATTCCACCCTTGCTAGCCTACTAGAGCGTTTTCGAATTGGACAGTCGCTTATCTCCATACAGGAGGCGGAGCAAAAGACTTCATTCCTAGCAGGTTCCAGGCTGGAAGTGCCAGAGGTGCAGTGAATCCGCACTGCCCTAATAGCTCTTTACCGTCCGATTCCTCGCGAGGCGAACTCCCCTAGCGTCCAATCGTATTCGCGCACCAGTTGATCGACAACGTCACTCGTTCCCAATCCTCCTGGAAGCACTTCCCACGTATAAGTCTCCATTTCGAAATGGCGGCATAGTCCAGGCGTCCTCTTTAGAATATCTAGAACACTTGAGATGTGGTCGCTCGTTGACTCCAGAGGGGACCCAGGAGACTGATGAAGGGGTATGTGGAAATGAATGCGCCACTCGTCGGCCTTATCCTCCCCTTCCCGCCTGGCCTGGAGTGCCACATCAAGGTCCTCGTACCGAACCAATGCCCCGGAGTCTTTACGAGCCACGACTTGATGCAGATATACAGGTTCACAGAACCCCTCGAGCATTGATAATGTCGTCTCTGAAAAATCTGAAACTTTCAATGCAGAGCTCAAGTGGATCTTACTGATCCGGATCCCGCGGTCAATCAGACGCCCTAGCGACTCTTCTGCGGACTCGTACTCGACCGCCAGATGGCACGCGTCATAATTTACGCCCAGCCTTCTCAGTAGCAAATCGGGATCGGCCAATTCAGCCGCCAGCAAATTATCCATGAAATCAGCCGTTTCGCTGCTGGTCTCAAACAAGCACAATGGCTCAGGCTCCAGTCCGAGATGTAGATCTCTTCCCGCCTTGTCGCTCAAGCGCTCGATATACTCCGCGCATTTTGACAGATTTTCGCGCATGGCCACCAGCTGGTCCTGCGAGGTGATGAATCGCTTGAACGACCCTGGCACGGTACTGATACTCGCTTCCATGCCGTCGGGCGCAATTTCGCAAATCAGGTCGAAAAGCAGCTTTGTGTACTCTAGCCTTTCCGGTGTCGTCCAGTCGGGCCGGTAAACATCCTCCTTCACTCGAGTCCCGTGAAAATCGCCGTAAGGAAATCCATTGATCGTGAACACGTAGCAATCGCGCTCATCGAGCCACTTTCTGAAGGCCAGTAGATTGGAAGGAACAGACAATTCGCGGGCTGCTGAAGCGCTAAGGCGCAGGCCAATCGCATACGGATCCTCTGGACAGACCCTTTCACGCACTCGCAGGGTATACTGGTCAAGCGACTCACGCGTCTCCGCCCAGGAGCTTCCGCGATGGATGTTAGTACAATAAGCGAGGTGACTGTTGTTAGCTAGCTTCATTCAGTTGCAGAAAACCCATCCACGAAAGAACCCGACCCAGAGATAGTAAAGCGGAATGTTCTCCCATCTAAGTATTCACTAAATCCCTTTTGGCTCCTACCAAGAAAGACTCTTGCTGAACGGGGCGTTTTTCCAAAAACTGCCTGCCCGTATGAATCGCAGAAATTTTCTTCAAACATCCATCGCTGCGACGGCAGCTGCCACGTTGCCTCTTGCAGTTCGGGGAGAACATCACGGAAAGGCCAAACAGACCCGAACCAATCCGATAGCGCTCTCGACCTATTCCCTTTGGCGTTTTCGGAACGACGAGCTCCGCGATTTACACAAATGCATCGATCTTGCGAGTGAATTCGGCTTCGATGGAGTTGAGCTTCTACTCTACCAGTTTGAACAAAACGATCTATTTTCCAATAGCTACGTTCAATCCCTAAAGCGTCGCGCGACGCGCCTCGGTCTTCCGCTCTGCGGCATGTCCACCCATCAAGGTTTTGTTACCCCGGATCGGGAAAAACGTCAGCGCAACATCGATTTGACGATCAGCCAGCTGGAGCTCTGTGGCCGCCTCGGCATTCCCGCTATGCGCGTCAATACAGGCCGCTGGGGCACTTCCGGGAGTTTTGACGAACTAATGGCTAACAAGGGCAAGGAGCCCCCTCTCAATGGATACACGGACGAGGACGGTTTTCCGTGGGTCATAGATGCCTTTGAAAAATGTCTTCCGACTGCAGAGAAGCTGGGTGTCGTCATGGGGCTGGAAAATCACTGGGGACTGGGTCTCACCGCCGAAGGCGTCATGCGGATCGTGGATACAGTTGATTCGCCTTGGCTACAGGTGACACTCGATACGGGAAATTTTCTGGAGAACCGGGACGCGCAACTGAAAGCCCTCGCCCCGCACGCCTACTTTGTTCAAGCCAAGACCTACTACGGTGGAGGCCAATGGTACGAGCTCGACATCGACTACCCAAAGATCGCCCAGATGCTGCACAAGCATGACTACCGCGGCTGGGTCTCGTTGGAATTCGAGGGAATGGAAGACTACCGAACCGCTATACCCAAAAGCTTAGAACTTCTACGAAACGCTTTCAGCTACAGGCTCTAACAGGCGAGATCACTGGATTCACGAAAGCGACATCTCCTTCAGGTCTTTATTCAGTTAACTTCAAAAGGACTCAACGCCGTCAAGCATTCAGTAGTTCTTCGATTCCATCGAGAGGACCTTTGCCCATTTTCTTGCCAAACTTTTCCAAAACAAACGCCAGAAGCTTCACCCAAAAGTGTAAGGCCGCATGCTTCAAATTTACCTCGTGCTCTACCTTGGAACGATCTCGGCCAACCTTCGAAATATCGTACGTCTCCTCCACGCTTCCCGCTTTAGAGTCGTCTACGTACCGGTATCGATAACGGATCCGCTTGTGGAGGACGTATTCTATCACCTCCCCTTGGGCGTCACTTCGCTTTCCTGACATTTCGAATACAGCGTTAAAGCGACTCCCTTCCCCAATTCCGTTACTACTACATTCCACGCATTTCTCATTCCAGGCGGGCATGTTAGCCGGATCATGGACGATTTGCCAAAGATTCTCTGGAGAAGCGCGGAACGTTTTGCTGGATACGATTCTCAATGGCTTTGCAGATTGTTATACCGGTTTTCCGCGACACGCCAGCACTCCACCCAGAATCCCCATAGGCAGGTAGGCAAAGACAAGATCGATCGCGGCAAAAACAATCGGTCCTCCGATTTGCACCACCATCATAATCCCACCGACCAAAAACAGGACTCCGATTCCGATCGCTAACTTCATCTGATGGGTCGCCGCGATCTTTGCCGCGATGAATGCTCCGGCCAAGGTTCCGAGCGCGTGACCTAAAAAAGGGAAAACGAAATTTGCCGGCCCAAATAGCGGCATGGACTCGCGAAGCCCCTCCATCGTAGTAACATCAGCACCCTCCGGCAACGGAATGACTTTGGCCCCCAAATTGACGAGGAGAATATTGACCAGGCTCCCCAAAACCAGCCCCACAACAAGCCCTACCAGATTCTTTGCAATATTTCCCATGACGGCAATTTTGGGTTTCCAGATTATTCCTAGGTGGTCTGGCACCTGATCATGCCTCAAAAAATGGGCTTACAAACCGTATAACGCAATCTTCAAAAACAGCGACTTGGCTGTCTGATTTCTCCATCCTTTTAGCGGCCATTTCATGATCGTTTCTTACTAGACTTCCACGACTTTAATTCGAATCTACCCTTAGAGCAAATTCCCGAAGTCTAACTCCCTTCGCTGATAGAAGGCGCATGGAGCTCACAAAATAGGCGCTCCGATTCGGTATCGCTGATCAGAATGAGTTCATCGTCTGGCTTAATCGGAATGCTCGGGCGTGGAGGCGCTTGCAAACCATCCACTCCTCGAATCGCAATAACATTGCAACCCGTACTCATTCGCAAATTTATCTCGCTCAGAGTCTTCCCGTGCAAGGACTCTGGCGCCTTCACTTTAAAAATGTTCAATCCTTCAGCCACCATCAGGATGTCACTGTGCTTGAGAAAATTGAATATGATGTTCGCTCCCATCGATGCATAGGAAAGCACGATATCTGCCCCGGCCCGGTGTAATTCCGATATCGTTCGCACCTCGGTAGCCCGACAAATTATCTGTATGTCCGGTCGGAGCTTGCGGCAGAATATGGTCAGATAAACCTCGAGATCATCATCATGTGAAGTAATTATGACCGTACGGGCCTCAATGATTCCCGCCTTGTTCAAGGTCTCGAATGTCGATGCATCCCCAATCACTCCCTTATCCCCAAACGGCTTGAGCGCATGAGGAGAACGGTCCACGACTTTGTAATTGGTGTTGTTCGAAGCCAGCGTTTCACATACTGCCGTGCCCACTCGTCCTGCTCCGATGACCACCGTATGGCCTTCCCGGCTTTCGGCATTTCGGTACTTCGAATCAAACCGAGCCAGCGTCTCCTCAGACCCGGCTAGCAGTAGCACTGAGTTGGGGTTGATCACCGCATCCGGAGCGCTGATTGTGAATTCACCACGTTCCCAAAATCCAATTACATTGACGCCCGCGCTTTTACGGAGGTTCGCCTCGGCAAGCGTCTTCCCATCGAGCTCGGGTGAATCCGCTATGGCCTCGACTATCAGGAGTTCATCGAAACTGGCGACAACGTGACTAAGGGAATCTCCACCGTAGGCTCTACGGGCCAAAGCCTCACCCACGATATGCCCCAGCTGGAAAGCCTTGTTTGCCCCGGAAAGTCGAATCACCTCACTGGACGATTTCGAATCGGCCGCTGAGATGATGGGTATCTGGGGATTGAGCGCCCTAATCGTAAAAGCTAGGCGGGCATTTTCGAAATCGGATCCCGTTAACGCAACAATCGCCGCGTGCTCTAGACGCAATCGCTTGTAGGTCGACTCAATGCTTGGGTCCCCAACGAATGCATTAATCCCTTGGTCGATCAATCGAACGCATTCCTCAGTATCGCTCGTGAGCAAGGCGTATTGATCGCCAAAACGATCAAGCTTCTCGATCAGAGTGCTCGAGATTGAGTCATAGCTGAGCAGAATGGCATGACCCGATACCGATTCTGGAACGCTGTGTTGGATGATCCGTCTTGAACGGCTCTCCACCCAAGGAGCGTAGAAAAATTCAATCAATGTAAATGGGAGCAATATCAGTAAAAAAATGACCCCCGAGAGCAGAACGAAAATGGAGAAAATACGCCCAACATCCGAATGAAAGGTAATGTCGCCAAACCCCAGCGTAGACATTACAGTGAAAGACCAATAAAACCCGGTGAGCCACGAGTGCTCCTGCCCTTCCCAAGCCATTAGAACGTGGAAAACGATCGTGAACACGATCACCATCCCCGCCAGGGTTAACAGGAAGCGACTGAGCAGTCGCACATTGCGCCGACGGGATTCACCCGCTTTCATGGCAGCTACACTGGAGGTGAGGAATTTCAAAGGTTTTGCGGCAGACTCAATGGCTCAATTCTCATTAACAAAGTCGGTTATTTCGATCTAAGAGATCGATACAAGACTGGAATGGTCCACTACCTAACAGTGAAATTCGGGCACTGACTCAGGAATTTAACAGGATTGCGATAAAAGACCTGGTCGATGGCATCGTCATCATAGCCGCGGCGACGCATCTCATGGGCCGCATAGGGGACCGCCAAAGGAACACTCACACCCCAATCGCAGGCGGAATTCATCCAGAGCCTTTCTGAGCCGAAATTCTCCAGGATGTCGATCGCTCTTGCAGAAGTGCATTTGGATTCCGGATACAAAGTCAATCCACCCCAAAACCCTGCATCCATTACGTATTTTGCAGTATGCTCCTCTACGTGATCAATGAGAACTTTGCCTGGATCGATACGGGAATCACTCTTGATGAGGTCGACAATCAGCTGCGTGCCTTTTCGTTTATCCTCCAAATGAGGAGTATGAACAAGGATTAGCTGGTCATTCTCAGCCGCCACATTCACATGCTTCTCCAACACGGTCATTTCATTGCGGCTGTTCTTGTTCAAACCGATCTCGCCTATCCCCAGAACATTGTCACGCTTGAGGAACTCAGGAATCAGGGCGATCACCTCGTCTGCCAGTTTAACATCCTCTGACTCCTTCGGGTTGATGCAAAGCCAGGAAAAGTGCGGCAGTCCAAATTTGGCCGCCCGCTTGGGTTCATAATCGGTCAACTGACAGAAGTAGTCGTAGAACCCATGTGCCGAGCTTCGATCGAAGCCGGCCCAAAAAGCAGGTTCACAAACGGCTTTGCATCCAGCAGTCACCATTGCCATGTAGTCGTCAGTCGTGCGACTGACCATGTGAGCGTGTGGTTCGATGTATCTCATTACGGCTTATCGGGCCAGGCGCCACAAGCGGCTTTGGTGGTGGCAAATGGAATCAGTTCTTCCGTCGGGTCGCTTAAGGAAAGCAGGACCGCTTGAGCCCGGTTTTCCGAATCCAATTCCCTTAGAGCATCCTTAAAGGCCTTGTATCTAAAATCGTCCGTAAACCCATCTCTTTCGACACGGTCCATAAAGGCCGCGATGTCGATCAACTTCGCCCGAGCCTCCATGTAGTAGAGCTCAACGGTGTTCTGCTTTTCTTTTGGCTTCATTGGAGAACTATGACTATAAAACTAACTTTACTTCAGAGTCGGCAGGATGCGAGGGAATTCCCCAGACCAAACCAACTAAGCTCCTTCATCAATACAAAATCTCCCGTTAAACATTACCCGCATTGCAGACCTTTTCGGCAGTGGTTCTCTGTTCACAGTCATTCGCTGAAATCCCCCCCTACGGATAAACGAGCTGATTGAGCGTATAGAACGCTTTCGACACGCTCACTGTTCGCCCACTCAAACTCTGCAGTCGATTGATGTCGAATTCGTAAACTTTCCCCGCAGTCAATGGCAGTTTCACTGCGAGCGTTCGTCCGTCAACCAAAAGATTCACCGACTGTACCTCCACTGGCTCAAGCTCAGTCTTGGGGGCTCCGTAGTTGCGGGTATAGGGATAGTGAAACTTTTGCACGCTTACAGTACCGACGTCAATTTGCGTTTGATCTAGTTCCTCAGTAAAGGTGATATTAAAGCCAGTATCCGTAAGTTTGATATCGAGAATTTCAAACGGGTTCGTCCCATTCCAAACTACTTTTTGCACGCCATAGAGCTTTCCACCCTTCGATTTCCAGCCCCGTCCCGTCTGTCCCACCCAAAGGCTTCCCTTCTGGTCAAAACGAAGGCGGATGTTTCCACTCTGAAAACCATCCATGAAGTTAATGACCATACCTTGGTATACGCCCTTCACTTTCTGCAGTGACATTCGAAACAGGTTGGACATCGTTTGGTCACCTACAAAAACCTGACCCTCGAACGGACCAAACTTGCCGCCGGTCACATCCCACTCGGGATTGCTCGGCGAATTGGCAACTTCGACATGGGGTATCCAAATTGCCGGAGTTTCTCGGAACCGGTCAAAGTCCTCCTCTCTTCCGGCATTTATCAATTCAAGCGAATAGCCCTCGCGATCCCGCAACGAAACCGGATGACCGTAAAATTTCCCTGGCTCTAGCAGATGCAGTTTTGAAGTCGCCACCCAATCACCTTGATTGTCGATGCAGAATATTTCTCCCCAAGGACTCATTCCAATACCCGCTGGTGACCGCAAGCCCACCGCATAAGCGTCGAAGGTTCCATCCGGGAATACTCGATAGGCCCAGCCTCGATAGCCGCCAACGCTCCCCATCGCGCCGCCTAAGTTCAAGGTGCCCTGTGCCTGGTGATCCAGATTCAAGAGCCCGTGATATACGCCAGACGTATCCTTAATCGGTCCGTAATGGTATTCATGATAATTGTCGTGGAAATCGAATTCGCTCGTCACCTGCACATATTCGTCGGCCACACCATCGCGATCCAAGTCAACCAGCCGGGTCAGCTCTGGCTTCTGGGCGACTAAGATAGTCCCATCGTCATCGCACAGCAAACCGGCTGGCTCATGAAGCCCAGACGCGAACAACTTCCAGTCACGCCCGTTCTCCAGTTGCCAGACATCTCCGAGACGTGTGGCGACCCAAACGGTTCCCTCGCTATCGACATCAAGCCCTGTCGCGCTGAATCGCACGTCTTCCGGTGTTTTAACGGTTACGATTGAGTACCCTTCTGGCGCGTACCTAATCTGAGCCTGAATCTCGTTTACCAGGAAGAAACTGGCAATCAGCATCCCTGTACAAACCCCCTTCGCTATGTGAATTTTGAACGCCATCTCCGCTTCCTACTTTGTCACCGTAATGCTAAACTGGTTACCCTTTGCCTTGTCGACGATGAAACGTCCTACCAGCACGGCCCCATCCTTTGACTCCACATTGAGGCTCTTTTCGGGAAGCCCAAGGGTAATTCGCTTCCTCCCAAACCCCTCCAGTTCATAATGGAACCGAATGGATCTCAACCCATTCGGGCTGGCGGATACCCGCACCCGACGCTTCTGGTCCGCATATTCGAACCGTGGACTATTCCCTACCGTGTACTTGATAAAATCGCCCTCAAACGGTTCCCCATCCACGAGTACTTGGATACCAGGAGACTCGTAGAAAAGCCACTCACCTAAGATACGACTGGGATCTTTGCCCCGACCATCGATGTTCGGCCCGACATTCAAGAAGTCTCCGTCCCACAAGCCGACGATTGAATTCGTGACCGGACTGAAACCGTAGTTGAGGCTCCCAGGATAACCCACGCCAATACTCTTAGGCGGAAGGTGTTCGATCTTCTTGCGAATGACAATAGGACGGTCATCAGCCTTCACAAAGTAGTTCGTTTGCAACATGCGATTTCTCGCCGAAACCGACAAGGGCTCATAAAGCGTGTCGCCTTGCAGATATACTTCAAAGCGTGGATTGGAATCCCGCTTCAAGTAGCTCACTCGCACCTGCTGCCGGCCATTTTTCACAGCGAATTGGAATTCGCGATTACCGATATCAATCGGCCTGGACTCGTTGCCATCCACCTCAATCTTAACCTGATCCTCCCGCCCCTTGCTGACTTTTATAAAATGACGCCCTTCTTGCGGCACGATTAGCGTGCCTTGGAAAACCATGGCGTAGTTATCCACTACAGTCAATTTCTCGTCGGCAAAGTTGTTCGGCAACACTCCTGATTTGGTGGGTCGGGATTGAGTCAATCGTTCGAGCGGCACATTCGTCGCCGCGGAGTGGAAGATCTGATAGCTCAGACCGCGAAACCCGATCTGCTGGGACAAAATGTAGGCGACCATGTTTTCCAAGGTCTTCTCGTCATACACGCTTCCAAAGGCCACCATGCCCTTTTCAGGAAACCCCTTTGCGACGCTTGCCAACATCTGAGTCGGCGAAGAACCATGCACCCATTCACCATCCCGCAGATTAAAGCCCGTCCCTCCCTCAAGACTCTGTCCGTGGCAGCTAAAACAGACATTTTGATAGGTTTCTTTGCCCGCCCTTGTCGCGGAGGAATCCTTGCTTAGCTCAATCAGCTCCTGATCGGAAAGCGATCCACAGCAAACCGATACGGCGAATCCAGCAACGAGAATTGCGACCCTCACCGGTCCTCGCAATCTGTTGACTGAACCCATAAAAAACATGTGGAAACTAGATAAATTCATCAACACCTTTAGCAACGTCTCAAATCGCAAATCGCTTAATTTACGTTCCCTTTAGAAGGCCTCGTTCCTACTGGGTATTGATTCTTGCTTTGCTATGGGGGTCTTTTGCCTCCTAATTCCTTCTATATGAACGTGAACGGAAAGCCCTACCGGACCATTTGGCTCAAAGAAGAAGATCCTCGTACCATTCAGATCATCGATCAGCGCAATCTGCCCCACGAGTTCAAAATTGAAGACATTGCCAATGTCGCCGCAATGGCGAGAGCGATCAAGGAAATGTATGTCCGCGGGGCGGGATTAATCGGCGCCGCCGCAGGATTTGGCATGTATCTGGCAACCCTCGAAGCAGAGAAGTCTGAAGACTTTGAGCGATCCCTTCAATCTTCCTACGATACCCTCAAATCGACGCGTCCGACCGCCGTGAACCTCGTTTGGGCGCTTGATCGCCAAATAGACGCAGTTGCAGCCGGAGATGGGACACCGGAAAAAATCCGCATCGCATTGGACACTGCCCAGCAGATCGCTGACGAGGATGCCGCCTTCTGCCAAAGGATTGGATTACACGGAGTCGAGCTCATCAATAAAATCAGCCAAGCTAAAGACGGAGAACCGGTCCATATCCTGACCCACTGTAATGCGGGTTGGCTCGCTTTCGTAGATCATGGCTCCGCAACCGCGCCCATCTACGCCGCTCACGACGCGGGTATCGCCGTCCATGTTTACGTCGACGAAACGCGTCCCCGCAATCAAGGCGCCCGTCTAACGGCATGGGAACTGGGCCAACATGGCGTGCCCCACACCATCATCGCTGACAATGTTGGCGGACACCTCATGCAGCACGGAATGGTTGACCTCGTGTTGACCGGCACCGACAGAACCGCGGTTTCGGGCGATGTCGCCAACAAGATTGGCACCTATCTAAAAGCGCTCGCCGCCAAGGACAACGACGTCCCCTTTTACGTAGCCCTCCCCTCATCGACGTTTGACTGGGACATACGCGATGGTGTTAATGAAATCCCGATCGAGCAAAGAGACGATGAGGAAGTCAGCTTCGCAGAAGGTCTTTGCGAGGGACAAATAAAAAGCGTGCGCCTTTCTCCCGAAACGTCCCCAGCTGCCAACTACGCATTCGACGTCACCCCCGCCCGCCTGGTCACCGGATTAATCACCGAAAGAGGCATCTGCGACGCCAACGAAACTGCCATCAGAAAGCTATTCCCAGAGAAATGACCGTCCGTGATCGCGGTGTAAAACCGCTCCTACACTCACTAGCAACTCGTAGGAGCGGTTTCACACCGCGATATCACAACCTCACATTAAACCGCTAGCAACTCGTAGGAACGGTTTTACACCGCGATATCCCCGTCTACATTATTCCACCAGCAACTCGTAGGAGCGGTTTTACACCGCGATTCCAATAATTAAGCGACAAGCCAGACTTGAAATCGTTCAGCCCATTCTCACCCTTTTTGGCATGAAGAATCCAGCCAAAGGGCAGGTTTCGTTGCGAAAAGGCAGGAGATCGGCCAAAGGGGGCCGCTATTTCCTCACCATGTGCTTAGAGGAAGGTAAAACAGGGTTGGATACACCGAAGGTTTTCAATGCGAGCCTACAATTAGGTCGGGAAATCGAAGCGAGCGCAGCAATCCAATTTTATGCCATAGTTATAATGCCTGATCACCTGCATTTGCTCATTCGCCTTCTGGACAAAACCAAACTGGAAGATTTTGCGAAGTCATTTAAAGGTCGACTGTCTCCTGTATTGAGAAATCTCGGTATCCGTTGGCAAAGGGGCTATTTCGGTAGATTGATCAGGGACCAAGATTCTGTCGATGTGGTCGTCAGATACATGCTAATGAATCCCTATCGAAAGGGATTGATAGACAGTTCGGATAAATGGCCCTACTGGTATTGTTCCGACCAAGCGAAGGTATGGATGGATGACCTGGAAGGAATCGATAAACCCGTGCCCAAATGGCTTCAACTTTAGGATCGCGGTGTAAAACCGCTCCTACATTCATTGGCAACTCGCAGGAGCCGTTTCATACCGCGATATCAGCCTCCTACATTATCCCACCAGCAACTCGTAGGAGCGGTTTTACATCGCGATATCACCGCCTACATTATCCCACCAGCAACTCGCAGGAGCGGTTTTACACCGCGATATCAATACGTCACCCCTCCTGATTCGTCCCAGATCTCATCGCAGAACGAGGCATTCGCCAGGCTAACAAAACCTCGACCCGAAAACTGACCGTCCGTGATCGCGGTATAAAACCGCTTCTACGAGCTACTAACACTTCAGACCAAATCGATTTCGAGTATGCCAAAACGGCGGAGCGGGACCCTCTCGCGCTAACTGCATTCCCTGAATTTTCGCGCCATTCACAAAAACATTGTCGCCCATCCAATTATCCCTGAACCTCCAACCCTAAGCCTCTCAATCTCCTTCAGTCCTGCTTAGCTCCTACAGCGGCGCATGGATCAATCCCTTACTTTCGCATACTACTCCATGGGCACTTTCCTATCCTTTCTCTTTTTTACCGGTCTGGTCGGACTCATCACCTATCTCCGAACGCACAACGACAACCTGCATTCCAGCAAAGGCTACTTCCTCGCCGGAAACAGCCTCAATGGCTGGGTCATCGCGGGTTCGCTCATGCTCACCAACCTGAGCGCGGCCAACTTCACGGGCATGACCGGCAACGTCTACAGGGGGAACCTCTCCCCTATCGCTTGGACGGCCACGGTCATCCCTGTACTCATCTACTTTTGCGCTTATCTCCTGCCGACATTCCTCCGAGGCGGTTTTACCACGATTCCCGAGTTCTTGGAGAACCGTTTCAATCCCAGCACGCGGCGGATAGTGGCCATTCTGTTCCTTTTTTCCTACATCGCCAGCGGGATGCCAGTAGCTCTTTACGGCGGCTCCATTGCGATCAATCAGCTTTTCGGTGTTCCCGAAGCCTTCGGCATCACACCCGAAATGGCCATCTGGATCGTGGTTTGGCTGCTCGGAATCGTCGGCAGCCTCTACGCGCTCTTTGGTGGGCTGAAAGGGGTCTCTATATCCGATACCTTGAACGGAGTCGGCCTCCTCATCGGTGGAGCGCTGGTCTTTATCATCGGCGTTTATCAAGTGGGCGACCAGAACTTTGTCGCCGGAGCGAAGACCATTCTGACCAAGAACACGGAGATCCTAGATGCCATCGGCGACGTCACTGATGGCATTCCCTTCTCAGTCCTTTTCACCGGCATGCTTCTGCACAATCTTTTCTTCTGGAGCACCAACCAGTTTATCATCCAGCGAACGCTTGGCGCCCGGAGCCTGAAAGAAGGACAGAAAGGAGTTATGATCGCCTCCTTTTTCAAGATTCTGAATATCTTCTATATCGCCATGCCCGGAGTCATCGCCCTCCACCTCTACGGCCCTGGCCATTTCGAGAATCCGGACTGGGTTTATCCCACCTTAATTAGCGACATCATGCCCACCTTCTTGGTCGGCTTCTTCGCCGCCGTCATATTCGGAACCGTTCTCAGCACCTTTAATTCCGTTCTCAACAGTTCCGTCACCATTTTCGCCCTCGATATCTACAAACCGCTTTTCGGCAAGGGCCTCGATGACAACACCATCATCCAGCGAAGCAAAAAAATCGGCGTGGTGATGGCGGTCGTAACGATGACCATTGCCCCTTTCATTATGTACTTCCCAGAGGGGATCTTCACTTTTATGGTCAAGGTAGACAGCCTATTCGGAGCACCTATCCTAATGGTACTCCTCCTGGGCTACTTTTCTCGAAAGACCCCACCCTTCGCCGCCAACATCTGCCTCGGCCTCTTCCTCGCGGTGTACGGAGCCTTTATGTTCTTCATTCCTGTCGACATGCACTACCTCCATTACATGGCCATCCTCTTTGTTGTATTCATTTCTCTAGCGCTCTTGATCGGGCGATTCAAACCTGTGACCAAACCCGATTTTAGAAATGCTGGCCCTGAAGGGGTCGACATTACCCCATGGAAGCATTTCAAGACTATATCCATCGCTGCCACCTTGCTCATGATCGGAACCTACTCTCTCTTATCACCACTCGGTCTCGTCGATGCCGAACGCGAGAAAACCATAGAATATGGATACATCGTAATGGGCCTCGTCATCGCCTTTCTGGTGTTGGTCCTGCCAATCCTGAAGCAGCGAAGACGGAATACCGATCAAGCTTCTTAGACACTCTCTTAGCTACGAGCTCCGTGACTAATTTCTAGGTTTGCGCATTTCCCACACCCTTGTCTAAATTTGTGATCTTAAGCTATACTCACGAGCAAATCCGATACTTTCATGGAACTTAACAAACAAATTGATCGACGCGAGCTTTTGAAGCGAAGCGCCAAAGGCATTATTGGAGGCTCGCTGGCTACTGTTGGGCTCGCTTCCCAGTCGCACGCAAACACCACGAGTACCTCAGTCGTGACCAACGGTCGCATTCGCCAATCGATCATGGGCTGGTGCTTTCGCGACCACATGGATGCGATCACCCTGGCCAAGTACTGCAAGGAAATCGGCCTGGTCGCCATGGAAGGCATTTCCGCTGACCACTATCCTGCCATCATGGAGATGGGCTTGGAAGTGTCATTGGTCTCTGGGAATCACGGGTTTGCTAAAGGGCCGTGCAATCCTGAGTACCATGATCTGGTGGTCAAAGGCCTCATCGAGGGCATCGATTTGGCGAAAGAGGTGGGCTGTCAGAATGTGATCACGTTCACGGGCATGCGTTTCGACGGGATGGACGACGACAAAGCGGCCCAACGCTGTATCGACACCTGGAAGGAAGTGCTTCCGCATGCGGAGAAGAACGGAATCACGCTTGTCCTCGAGCATTTGAATTCACGGGATGACACGCATCCCATGAAGGGGCATCCGGGCTACTTTGGTGACGACGTGGATTTCTGTGTCGATTTGATAAAAAAGGTCGGGTCGGAAAACTTTAAACTGCTTTTCGATATCTATCATGTATCCGTGATGAACGGCGACGTGATTCGCCGCATCCGCCAGTACCACGAATACATCGCCCACTACCACACCGCCGGAAATCCAGGCCGAGGTGAGCTCGACGACACGCAAGAGATCAATTATCCGCCCATTTTGAAAGAAATCCTGAAAACGGGATACACGGGATACGTCGCCCAGGAGTTCATTCCCACTTGGGACGACCCGATCGCCGCCCTCCGCCACGCCGCGAAACTTTGCGACGTGTGACTGACTTTTCGCAGGAACCCCGACTTGTCGGGCGATAAAACGGTCACCCAACATCGCCCCGACAAGTCGGGGCTCCTACACTCTGCGACACTTCATTAGAATCCTTCAAATCCCACTACTCACCATTACAAACTCACTTCAAATTCCAGAACGCTGCGGAGCCATTCTCCTTCCCAACGCGACTCTTTTTCCGCAAGGCGTACTTCCGCTGCATATTTTCGAACCTCGGTACCGGGAAATGCTGGACGACGCGCTTCAATCGCACTGCATGATTTGCGTGGGGACGCTCACTTCGGAAGAGACCGACAATCCCCAGGAATGCACGGCGCCCATTGGAACGGTCGGCCTCATTAGAGCCTCCCGAGAACAAACCGACGGACGTTCTAACCTCATCCTCCACGGAGTGCTGCGTGTCGAATTTACGGATTGGCTCTTTGAAAAAGAGTACCCATTCGCCGCAATTCAACCGGCTCCCTCGATTCCAATTCCCGATTCTGAGACCCAGTCTGTCGTCGATGACCTGCGCAGCGCCGTCTACTTGGCTTTAAAAAACTTTCCGGACGCGATTGCCGAACAGATCAAAAGCGCCGTTGAGCAAGTGGCCCAAAGTCCGGCAGCCTTCGCCGATGTGATCGCGCAGCAGTTCATTCTCGATCCCGCAATGCGTAGAAAGCTTTTGGAAGAGCCCAGCATTAAAAAGCGCTTTGACAAGCTCTTGCACGAGCTTCGAAACGCCGACCGCGACGACCGGAATTAGTTAAAGCTAGCGGGCGATCTCCGAGCGCCCACCAAACTACCCTCTCTTTGGGCGCTCGGAGATCGCCCGCTACCCGTTCAAGCACGCCGCGTTGTTTTGGTCTTCTTGTGCGGGGTGCCGGGCCGTCACGCCCTACCTCGAAACACAGCTACTCCTTCATCGGATCTGCAAAATTTGAGACAATAATTGCGAAGTTTATTCCAATTTGCTAGGTGTATAGTTATCAAATCAACTATTGCCCGTGCAATGTCGCTTCAATCTCTCTAAAAATTAGTATTTCTTATGAGCATCGACCCTATATCTAGACGCAAATTCATCAAAACTACCGGCGCTGCTAGCGTCGCTTCCCTTCTCGTTGGAGCCCAGAACCTCCACGCTGCTGGAGCGAACGATAAAATCAGGATTGGCCTGATCGGACTAGGTGGCCGCGGCTGCGGAGCCGGCATCATCGACTGTGCGGAAGCGGATTCCAATATCGAGCTGGTCGCCATGGGGGACCTGTTTCCCGATCATCTCGAAGATGCCAAAGAGCGGATTCGCCAGAACATGGCGAAGCGCAAGCTTCCCTTCAAAGACATCTACAAGGTAACGCCAGACACCATGTTCTCAGGCTTTGACGCCTATAAAAAGGTCATCGCTTGCGACGTCGATCTTATCATTCTCACCACTCCCCCCGTTTTCCGCCCCATCCACTTCAAGGCAGCGGTTGAGGCAGGGAAGCACGTCTTCATCGAAAAGCCGGTTGCGGTCGATCCAGTGGGGGTGCGAGATATCATAAATACATCCGAGCTCGCCGCGTCCAAAGGACTGACCGTAGTCGCGGGTACGCAAATGCGCAGAGCGCGGCACATAATGGCTGGGATTGAGCAGATTCGCGAAGGCGCCATGGGCGATATTCTGTCCGGACAATCAACTAGAATCGGCGGGGCCTTGTCTAACTGGCGCCAGAGCGAAGCGATCCGTTCTAACAGTTGGTCCGACATGGAATGGCAGCTGCGCCGCTGGCTATTCACTACCTGGGGATCCGGGGACTTTATCGTGGAGCAGCACGTGCACAACCTTGACCTCGTTGACTGGGTCATGGGATCGCATCCTGTCAAAGCGATCGGCACGGGTGGACGGCAAAACCGAACCGACTCCATATACCCCAATGTATGGGATCACATGTCCGTTGAATACGAATACGCCAACGGAGCACGGGTCACACACATCGGATCGCAGATCGATGGGGTTAGCTCGAGAAACGATATGCGAATCGATGGCACTGAGGGACGCCTCTTTCTCAGTTTTGCCAAGGTCACCATTGAAGGCAAAAAGCCGTTCAAATACGATGGTCCTAGACCCAACCCCGCCGTACAGGAATATAAAGATACGCTAGACGCGATTCGCTCTGGAAACACGATCAACGAAGGCAAGCGAATCGCTCAAAGCACCATGACCGCAATCCTTGGCCGTATGGCCGCCTACACCGGTCGCAACCTTAGCTGGGACTGGGCCATGAACGCATCCAAACTGGACCTGACTCCTAAGGAATGGAAATTCGGAGACCATGCGATCGCACCGGTGGCGGTACCCGGAAAAACAAAGCTGGTTTAGGGATAACAGGTAGGTCTGGCGCTATGCCGCAGTGCTGTAGAAAACACGCGGCACTGTGCTATTTGGACTAGTTGAAGGTCTTACAGACAAGCACAGTCCAGATGGAGAATAGTATCTCGTCCAACGTGATCGCGGTGTAAAACCGCTCCTACGAGCCACTAAAAATTGTAGGAGCGGTTTTACACCGCGATTCCTGTCCCTTGGCGTCGCGGTGCAAAGCCGCTCTGCCGACATAAAGTTAAACCTATCCAACGAATTTTAAAGAAGTTCACTGCCCCATTTCGGCTGGCTCATGGTCTTGCACACGAGTGCAGGCCCCAAGGAAAACAGTATCCGTCCAATCTGATCGCGGTGTAAAACGGCTCCTACGAGCCACTAAAAATTGTAGGAGCGGTTTTACACCGCGATTCCTAGCCCAACGCGATCGCGGCATAAAGCCGCTCCTTCGGATCAACTAAGCCCGTATTCTGTCGACAGAACGGGCTCCGCGGTCCTCGGGCCCCAATCGGTCGCTTACCCCCATTCCATCTAGGATCGTATTGTAAACATCGATACCTTCCGCACCGACATCCATAATCTGACCGGTCTTGAATCTTCCATTCGCTCCACTGATCGCATGAAACACACCCGAGAGCTCTCGCTTTACATCCGAGTGTCGTCCATCCCCAGATTCCGTAGAAATCGTGAAAAGCGAATTCTCCAAAATACTCTTCCCATTGGCCTCTAGAGAATCTTTGTCATCCAACTTCTTCAAAAAGTACGCCACTTCGCGCATTTTATAGTGAGCGTGGGCTCTTAAGGCTTCGTTCGCCTTTTCCTCCCCAAACTTGTGCCACCACTCATGGGAGCATCCCTTGGAACCCGTAGCATCGTGCTGGGCCGCATCATCAAAGGAAAATACTTTCCGACCGCCGTATTCATAATCACCTTTAACCCGCAACCGTTCCCCAGCGGCCAGGAAAGTGAGCGATCCAAAGCGCGCCTTGTCCATTTGAATCGAGAGTGCGTAGAGATCCGCCATCAATCGCCATTCCCTGGTCAAGTCGTCGAGCTGCATATCAATGCCCTCCCCGCCTGGGTCCGCTTCCCCGCCATGGGCGATTTGCGACTCCGGCGGCAATCCCGGTCCATTCCCTGACAAGTCGGGAAGTGAGAAGGCCCGTTGCTCAAACTCGCGAATACGGTCTAGGTGATCCGCAACGCGACGCTTGGATACGGAACCCAAGGGTGAACGCTCTCCGGTGTAGTACTTGTAATGGCCGACCACTGAATCCAATACACTTCGCTTGAGATGCCGCTCTCGGGCACTGGAGTCGTCAAGAAGTGATACGGAGCCAAACACACGCTCGAATAAGTCGCGCGGCTTTTCCTGCATCGTCGCAGCTACGGTGCCATCGTAGTTGTAACTGTGGACATAGCGACTCACTCGGCTCCGTCGAAAAAAGGTACCTCCAATGAGAGTGGAGACCATTCCGTCCGGAAGACCATCGGGATAATGAGCCCGACGCACCACTTGGTCAATGGAAGGACCGCCAGACTTTGCCTCACCATCCGGTGGTTCAGCGGTAAAAGCGGCGGAAGCGCCATCAAAATGGGCATTGATGCCCGATTCGTCACAGCGAACATGATCCACGTTGCGCATAATTAAAAGCTTGTCGCCCAGCGTCTTCAGTGGCTCAAGGACCCCGTCAAAACCCTCATTCTGCAACGGCGCGGGGATTCCTAGTCCAAAAAACACATTGAATGAGCGCGTAGGAACGGAACGCGCAATCGACGCCTTTTTGACTGCAGCGGAAGCAGACGATACCATCATTTCTTCCAGGAAGGGCAATCCGATTGCCACGGTTCCCAGGCCCTTAAGCATCGCGCGACGGTTCAGTTTTTTATAGTTCATGGCGGGTAAAGTGATAACGAAGGGTTCTTAATTCTATAATTCCTGTAGATAACTCAAATTGGACGAGATTTCAAGTGGTTCGTATTGTTTAGGGATCGATAGTCCTATGACCGGCGTCAGTTGAGTCATGGCTTGGTGCCGCGATCCTTTGGTCTCTACCTTCCACATATGCTGGGATGCAGCATAAACTTTAGTTTTTCGAAAACGGTAGATGCGGTCGTCTTTTCACGGCGCAGCAATGTATCCAGAGGCACTGGTTTTAGCGGGATGACGGAGCGGAGCGTAGATGGCGAAGCAAACTGATGCAGGGGCGGTTTTATAATGCGGTAAACCTATGCATAATCGCGGTGTAAAACCGCTCCTACATTCGATGCATGCTAGTTTCAGAAGAGCTGCGCGAAGACGGATGACCGCGTTACGCGATCACCGATCGCGTCTACAACAATGGTTTTAATCTTTAACTTGTGATGCACCGAAGTATAAATGAAGGGGCGGTTTTATACTGTGAATGATTTTTACGACTGCCAAGCTGGGGCTTGGCGTTCCCAGGATCGCGGTGTAAAGCCGCTCCTACAGCAAGGCATGACCATCACGACTTTTTCCTAATCAAATCGCTCATCGCGATTGCCGACATAAGGCTTTGGTAGGTGCCTCCCCCTTCTTGAGCGTCCTCGTGGATCTTCTTAATCTCACTGGCATCCCGAGCTCCCAGCGGACGACCCATGACAAACTGAACCAGTTTCCAGGTAATCGTCTCCGCGACACGATCGCTCGCAGCCAACAGGTCCATGAGTTCGGCTGAGGTCTTGAAACTTTGCGGTTCTGCCGCTCCCGGAAACAGGATTTCTCCATCCTGACGTAACCTATTTCCAAATACATCGCGCTTATAGTAGGATCCCAGCCCATCGAAACGCTCCAATCCGAACGCGAGCGGCTCGAATTTCTCATGGCATCCTCCACAAGAGCCATTGGCCACGCGTTCTTCAGCGATCACTCTTTGAGACTGACCCGGACTTGAGGGAATCGGAGTGGTATCCAAACAGGGAGGCGGGTCCTTCACCGTCCCTCGCAGCAGGTCGCGCAGGACAAAGAGTCCCCGTGTCACCATAGACGCATCGTCACCTCCCATTGTCAGGACACTCCCATGAGTTAGCAGACCCCCACGAGCAGGATTTGAATTGAGATCGTAACGGGTCAAGTCCTCCGAACCTAACGCCTTTCTACTCTTCTTTAGGCCATAGTGCTCCGCCAACGCTTTCGTGACGAAGGTGGTTTGCACATTCAGCAAATCCGTCAAAGGGCGTCCTTCTTTCCATACGAGTTCTTCAAATACCGTGAGCGTTTCCGCCCTCATGTCTTTCGCCAAAGCGGGATTCCAGTCGGGAAATTTTTCTGAACTTGGGCGGAGGCTGTCGAGTCTTCCCAAATCCAGCCACTCGTAGGCGAACTGCACGGACCGGTCGATCGCTCTCGGGTCAGAAAGCAGTCGGGCAATTTGCGTTTCCAGATACTCTCGTTCCAGCAGTTTGTCCTTCTCGGCCAGATCCAAAAGCCTTTCATCAGGCGGACCTCCCCAAATCGCATAACTTAACCGTGAGGCCAATTCGTATCCATCAATCGGAACATTCTCTCCCTCAGTTCCCTGATTCTCGATCCGGTAAATAAACCGCGGCGACTGAAGCATGGCCTCGACCAAATACCTAACGGCCTCGTCCATCTTTCCTCCCGAGCTGGCTACGGTAGTTGAAATGCCGCGAAACAGGATAACCTCTTCTTTGGTAAGCGGACCTCGCAGGAGTCGCCTCCCCATCCCTTCGATCAGCTTTCCCATATCCTTGTCGGTGAATTTGGGATTTTCGTGAAACTCCAAGGCAAAGGCTGCGGTGTCCATTTGCTCGACAATCAACGTGGCCAACCGTGAATAGGCATTCACATGCCCCATATCAACATTCAGGTTGTAGGCCGTATTGCTGAACCCGTCCGCTCTAAGGTCGGGAGGTAGAATCTCATGAGCTTCTTTCGATATATCCACTCCAACGGTACTGCGAACGGTCTCGACGTATTCAGAAATCGTCAGACGTCGAATCCACTGCTCTCCGCCACCTTCGTTTTGGTAGGTCGCGGGGTCGATCCAGTCTAAGGTCCAGACAGCCCCTTCGTCGATCCATCGTTTCAACAGGTCCTTTTCTCGTCGCGAAAGCGGAGGTCGATCCTCCGGCATATCATCCGACTCGACTAGCTCCCAAAGCTCGCTTTCGCTCCCATGGCCCGGGTCGATTGCCTTTCCGCTATCACCCCCTTTATATGCGGCTGCTTTTCTTGAGAGGTCCAACGCGCCCTCTTTGCGACTCGTATCGTGGCACTCCAAGCAATGCTTTGCGAGAAGCGGGGCGATTTCATATTCGAACAATGCTTCGCCATGCAAGGCCTCGTCTGCATTATGATTTCCGGACCAGTTCTCCGGGAGTTTCCCTCCCTGCTTTACCCATTCGATCAAGGTATCGCGCTCCGCATCCGAAAGTCGCTCGAAAATAGGCTGAACCTCCTCACTGAAGTCGACCGAGTCCGACTGCGCATCCGCGGAAACAATCACGATCGTGGCAAAGGACAGGGACAGCCAACTCCGAATTCCAGATTCACATGTAGGGGTAGTTAGCGTTGGGTAAAACATCGAGTACGTAAAAATAATGCCGTATAGCAGATCGTGCCGTCAAGTTCCTAGAGCCTCGAGGGATTTAAATGTAGCAGGCGAAGCCATCGGCTCCCCCCGGGTCTGCAACACGCTTCAAGGAACTTACTCATAAAGAAAAAAGTCGGATCGGCGTGCTTCACAAAGTTCCTCTCCGATAAAGGCTTGAGTCCAGGTCGGGATTGGCGACCTTAGTTTGGTTGCGCAACGCCTCTTTCCCTATGTTGTCCCTCCTCGATTCGATTATCGTCATCGCCTACTTTGCTATAGTAGTACTAGTGGGCATCCGTTTCGGTCAAAAACGCGAATCGATGGACTCGTATGTGGTCGGAAGCCGGCAGGTCCCTTGGCTCGCCGTGCTGGGATCTCTCATTGCCACCGAAATCAGTGCAGCCACTTTCCTAGGCACTCCGGGAGTGGGCTATGCAGACAACCTCGGGTATCTGCAAATGGGGGTCGGATCGATTCTCGCTCGCTTCGCGATCGCCTTTCTTTTCCTAGGAGCCTTCTACAAGCTCCGCTGCCTTTCTATCTACGAGTACTTGGCGGACCGATTTGGGGGATCGAGCCACTATACCGCAGCCTGTTTCTTTTTGCTTTCACGAGTCATGGCCTCCTCGGTGCGACTCATGATCGCCTCGACTGGGCTTCACGTGATTCTAGGCCTTCCTTTTGGGTGGACCATGATTGGTTTCGCCACTCTGTGCCTCATTTACGCCGGCATCGGAGGCATCAAGGCAGTCATTTGGACCGACTGCATACAGGCCATCATCTTCCTTTCCGCAGGAGCCACCATGCTCTGGGTGCTTCACGATACCGTTGGCTGGTCTCAGATCCTTGAGGCAGGCGGTGAAACGGGACGGCTGGAAATTTTCCAATGGATTCCGGACGGCAGTTTCTGGACCGATAGCAATTGCTTTCTTCTCGCAGCTGTATTTGGATTTATCAATACGCTGGCCATGCAGGGTACCGACCACGACTTTACCCAGAGGATGCTCACTTGCAAAAACCTCGGACAGGCTCGCAAGGGAATCATTCTAAGTGGATTCATTTCCCTTCCTATCGCTGCCCTTTTTCTTCTGATCGGCGTGGGACTCTTCGCCTACTACCAGCAATCCCCCGATGCTTCGCTGCCCCTTAAAATGGCGGGTGAAATTTCATCGGTCGATTCGGACAAGGTATTTCCTCACTTCATCGCTACGGCCTTACCCAATGGGCTCAAAGGACTCCTCCTTTGCGGGGTCCTCGCTGCCGCCATGTCGAGCTTGGACAGCGCCCTGGCCGCTCTCAGTTCATCTATTGTAGTCGACCTCTATCGTCCCCTGCTAGGAAATGCCGAGAACTCGCAGCGGCATGTTTGGATCGCCCGCGGATTCATGGTGCTAATTGCAATCGCGCTCGTATCCATTGCTTGGAGCCTCCAAAATGGAGGCCAGTTCATTTGGCTCGCCTTCAAAATCGCCGGAGTCACCTACAGCGGCCTGCTCGGAGTTTTTCTCGTTGGACTTCTGACCAATAGAGGTAGCGACCGATGGAACTTGGTCTCCATGCTGGGCGGTAGCGCTTGCACCGCAACCCTTCTCTTCCTCTCAGAATCCAAAGTATTAGATCTCGCCTGGCAATGGCCCATGCTCTTTGGCGTCACTATGACCTTTCTCATTGGATCGCTACCCAAGGCTCCCACTGCTGAATAACAAAGCCTCAAGTTGATAAGCCATCCGTCTGGAATTTTCAGGCCGAGGCCTTGTGTCGGTCCTCCCAAGAAAACGGCTGCCCGTAACGACCAGATTATACCATGTCAGGAAACAGTCGGCAATCAGAGAAAGCTCGACACTCTCTTTTACCATCAGGCTTAAACCATCATTCTTTCCAAACCTGGCTCTTTGCCGTGACGGGCACATCCCAAGGCCGTGCTGGCAAAGGGTCATAAATCGGATCATTGTCCCTTTCAGGGAAAGTCTCGATCAAGGGAATCAAGCGAGCAAGGGCCGCTTTGGCTTCTGGGTCCGAGCTATTGATCAAATCGGTATTCTCTTCGGGGTCCGCAAGGACATCGACTAGTTTTACAGCCTTTCGCTCCGTGGATACGTAAAGTTTGAATCGTTTCTCACGAATGACACGGTCACGGAAAACAAAGCGATTTTCGACACCTTGATCCGTCAGTTTCGCTTCATTTTTCCCTCCCATTCCCAGTATCCACTTCCGAGGCGAGTCATCCGCCTTTCCCAATAGATAGTCTGCCATAGATACGCCGTCGTACTCATACCCCGGCTGCAAGGTTCCTCCCGCCAAATCGGCGAAGGTCGGGAGCATGTCCGTTACGTCGGTCAGTGCATCGGTTGTAATGCCTTGAGGCACCAATCCAGGAGCGCTGACGATATAGGGAACACAAAGCCCAGGCTCGACGGTGTTGGACTTTTCCCCACGAACCTTTCGTCCATCTTGTGTTCCCGTAATTGTATTCACCGTACCATTATCTGCAACCCAGACTATAATGGTGTTATCCCGAATACTGAGCTCTTCGAGTTTGGACATAAACTTTCCGAGAATCTTGTCCGTGTAGCGGACCATCGCCTTGTGTTTCTCCAAATCCGTAGAAGCATTAAGCTCATCCGGCGTCGTCACGAAAGGGGTGTGCGTGAGCACCATGGGAAAATAGGCAAAGAAAGGCCCGTCTTTGTTTGTCTCGATAAACTCGAGGAGAAAGTCCGTAAATACATCCGGTCCGTACGCGCCTTCGTAGGTGCGACTTCCTTCTTTAGTGTGAATATATGGATCCCAGTATCGAATGTCACTGGGAGGGTTGCCTCCTTCGCCTCCCGTCCACATGCAGTATTCATCAAAACCGATATCTACCATGGCTTCCGGTTGTACCCGAAAATCATTCACCTGCCACTTTCCCGCTACGGCCGTCGCGTAACCCGCATCCTTCATAACTCGCGCCAAGCTCGGGTTTCGATTCCAGTCATAGCTGCAGCCTCCACCCCAGCGAGGTACATCCCAGTGGTTCACCCAACCGTGACGATAAGGGTACTGCCCCGTCATGAAACTCAGCCTCGTAGGCGTGCACTGAGGCATCACGTACGCATTGTCGAATTTCATCCCCGTAGCCGCGAGTCGATCGACATTGGGGGTTTCAATATCCTCTGCGCCATAGGCGCTCACCCACTCTTTTCCCAGATCATCGACCAGGATGAAGAGGATATTGGGCCGCGTATCGGTTTGGCGGCTACACGAATTCAACACAAGGGCCAATAGCAGAAGAGGTAGCCAGATTTTCATAGGGACATCCTTTCCGTTCATCGCCAATAGATCAAGACTCGTATTCAAGGAGCGCTAGGTAGGGAAGACAAAAACTGTAGGGGCGATCGTTGATCGCCTACGCGATCAGCGATCGCGTCTACAGGTGTGAGCCAATCGCGGGATAAACCCACGCCCGCGTTTTTGATGCGAAAACTTTAAATGGATATTTAGCCAGCATGAGTTCATCTTGTAGGTCGTCTCGTCGAGGCGACAAACCTCTCAAAATGGCAGGTCAGCCACCGAATGGTCGGGGTCCTTGACGACCTGTCCTACAATCGATCTCCTCCCCAGAAACAAAAAAGCCCCCTCCATTAACCCAATGGAGGAGGCCCTTGTTGAACTATAACTCAAACAAACCTATAACTACAAATCTGTGGAAAGTGAGAACAGGATCTGACGCGCTTCATTGGTCGCCGCACGTGAGCGAACGAAAAACTCGTCCGTCGCGTTGTCGATATTGATGCCAAAATCCCAGTCACGCTCGCCCAGGGTCATTGGGAAACGAGCGAACAAATCGAAGGTCAAGTAGCCGTCTTCAGTTACGTACCTGTTAGCGATATTTCCAAATTGCGGGATGGGTCCATCAGCCCAAACAAGACCACCGCCAAAACGAGCTCCTGCCAAGGCGCCTTCCTGGACCGTATAGCTGTTGAATAGTGTGAAACGATGTGGCGTCGCTCCCTCTAGCGGAAGACCGGTAGCCACTTCGCCAACCACCTTCGCATCAATGTAGCTATAAGCCGCTACGATGTTCCAGTTATCAGTCGGGTTGTAGAAAAGCTCGAATTCGAATCCCGTGCTTTTGTCATTCGTAATCGCTCGGTCAGACATAAAGGTAACTGGATTGTAGTCGCTACGAGAGACGTTATTCTTCTTAATCTCAAATGCAGCTACGGATCCACTTAGCTTACCGTCATAAAGACCGGCGAACTTCAATCCGACCTCGAGCGCATCGCTGGTTTGCGGACCAATGAATTCTCCCGTGTCCGGATCGGTCGCATTTTGCGGTTCAAACGCGTCTGCTATGTTTCCGAATACGCTTAGATTTGGATTAATGCGATAGACGGCGCCAACTTGAAAGTTCGTATCGCTCCCTGAGAGTGTAGAGGTTTCCGCTCCACCAAGAGCAACCGAACGTTGGTCAACATCCGTACTGCGAACGCCCAATAGAAGGTTGAACTTACCATCATTGAAGAAGATATTGTCGGTTGCATAGAAAGTAGTGATCTTTTGAAAGCTACGATCGTTTTGATTCGTACGAACTCCGAAAGCTCTCAACTCTTCTGGGCTTACAACATCATCTTCCCAGATTTGCACTCCGTTAAGGATATCATCTTTATACAGGTAGTCGCGAAATAGTTTCCCAGTCCGCATCTCGATATCTCTGAGAATTCCCGCTTCCGTGCCGTTGACCGCACGTAAACGATAGGTGCCATCTCCTCCTCTGGTATCTTCGGACTTACGAGCACCGAGGAGCAATTGGTGCCTAACTTCGCCGGTGTCAAAACTGATAATATCGTTAAGCGTGTGCACTTCGTCACGGGAACGACTGTCATTTAACGATTGATTTGAATTGGATTCTCCAAACTGGTCGAACGTATTGAATTCTCTGAACGAAACCCTCTGGTGCGTATCGTTAAAGTTGTACTTGTACTGCAAGGTGTGTCGTTCGCTAAAGCTGTGACGGATACCCATAGACAGGAAATCATTGTCGGACTCGAAAATGTTACCTGGTGTTGAAGTAACGTACTCTTTCGGAATGAAAGTGTTGTTGTAGCGGGTATTACCTTCTCCAACACCATCAACGTTGTCTAGAAAATCACCGTCGCCATTGAGGTCTGTCGGAATACGCTCGAAAGACCAAGTTGCCCGTTGAGTAGGGAACCCGCTGATTTCGTTTTTCGCAGTCAAGAAGTCGAAATCGGTATTTTCGGTCAATTTATAATTTCCAGAAACACCCATGAAAGCAGTCTTCTGGCCATCGACCCATCTCCATCCGTTGGTTTCTTTGTTGTCCGTCAAGACGCGCAAGCCGAGTTTATCGTCCATCGCGCGGACTGTGTAATCCAATCGCAATTGATACCATTCGTTAGTACCTGCCTTGGCCGTCACGTTACCCCCTTCTTCTGCTCGTGGGGTTTTGGTGATGACGTTGACCAGTCCACCCGGGTCCGACTGTCCATACAATGTGTTAGGACCTTTGACGACTTCGATACGGTCTACCATCTGGACGGGAAGATAAAGACCACCCAAAACGCCATCCACTAGAAGATTTCGATTGCGGAATCCGCGAATCGCAAAGGAGGAAGGACGCGTTGCCCCTAGGTTGTTACGCGTGGTCTGCGTAATGGAGGTATTGTAGTCAAGCGCTTCGACGAAATCACCCACAAGACTGTCATCAAGAAAGTCTGATGTGATTACGTTGATCGACATAGGCACATTGATCAACGGAGTGTTCAAACCCGTGCCAGAAATCGTATTTGTCGCTGTGTATCCTTCAGTTGCAGAAACCGAAAACGGAGAGAGGGTGTAGCTCTCTTCCTCTTGCGCTATGGCAGGCGAAAAAATCGCCGCAGTCAGCCCGAGAGCTATCGATAAGTCTTTGGTAAGTTTTGGTAGTTTCATGGTGTTAATATATAGTTTGTTTTTTCATTGTATGCCTGTGCCTGTCGGCGTTTGGGGCATAACAGAAAAGTGAGGTTATATCGCAGGTGGTTAGCCGTTGAAGCAGGTTGGTGGTTAGTACGATTTAAAACCGAGAACCTCGGATCTTGCTCATAAGGAATCGAAGAATCTCCTGTTGTCAACTGACTCTCACAGTCATTTCACTGAAACAGTTAAGTTAAGTTGGATTTGTACGAAAACCATCATCAAAATTTCCACTTAACTGTTTCAGCAACCATGTCTATTGACACTGGATGCACGAGATCACTATCTGCGGCTACACACCACAGACCGCCGTGAACCCGCTTAATCTACTCATCATTACTCCCGATCAGCTGCGAGCCGACTATCTCAGTTGCTACGGACACCCAACGATCGGAACCCGAAATATCGACCGATTGGCTAAGGAAGGGGTGCGTTTTGACAACTGCTACTGCCAATCTCCACTCTGCGCCCCCAGTCGTGTAAGCTTCGCTACCAGCACCTATGTCGGTGAACATGGATGTCGGAACTACTGGTCGACGATTAGTCCTGAAGTTCCTAATCTTGCGACAACGCTGAAATCCAAGGGGTACCGAACGGGAATGTTCGGGAAAAATCACCTGTTTACGTACGATCAGCTCGATTCGGTTTGGGATGAAATCCATGAAGTCACACTCGGCAATTACGACGATCATCCAAAATACACCAAGTCATTCAGTTCTTTCGAAATGGAAAAGGACCATGTCTACAACAAGACGGGCGAACTGACTGATGACACCATCGCCTTTATGCGGGACTCTGAAGGTCCTTTTCTCGCGTGGGTCAATTACCAGGACCCGCATCCAGCCTACACTTGCCCAGAACCCTACAAAAGTCTTTTTGATCCCAAGGAAATTTCGATCCCGGAATCCTACTACCAATACGATCCGGACAAGCAACCCTATCGAAACGAGGTCTGGAGGAAGCATTCAGAGATGGATACCTGCACTGAAGGGGAGCTGCGGAACGCAATCGCGACCTATATGGGCCAAGTGAGGTACGTCGACGACTCGGTGGGACGTATGCTCGCGATGTTGGATGAAAGTGGTCTCGCGGAAAGCACACTGGTCCTTTTCTTCTCAGATCATGGCGAACTACTTGGTGACTTTAAAATGTCCCACAAATTGCCAGCCTTCTACGATTGTCTAACAAAAATCCCTGCCATCATTCGCCATCCAGATAGAAAATGGGCCGGAGCCGTTTTCACCGGTCTGACAGAAGAAATCGACCTCGTTCCCACCCTCCTGGATTCGCTCGGCATCGAATCGCCGCCAACCATGGTCGGAAAATCTTGGATACAGGCACTCGAGCAACAGGACTACAAAGGAAAAGATACCGTAATTTCAGAAGCCGGTGGGGGCGCGCCTACCGCCAAAACCCCCACGCCGGGACTCCGTCTCAAGGCTCCCCACCTACCCACGAGCCTGGGCCCAGGTACGATGATCCGCAAAGGAAACTGGAAGCTCAGCATGTATGTCGATGACCGATGCGAACTATACAATCTTTCAGAGGACCCCAAAGAACTGGTTAATCGATACGAGGACCCGAGTTGTTCAGAAATTCGCGCTGACCTAACGACCGAGCTCCTAAAGCGAACCATGGGAGTGAAAAATCGTAATTCAGGAATCGAATGGAACATCGAAGCCTATCCGGTTGATGTGCGTTTTGAGCCGCTCCTTAAGCTAAAGCCAGACGAAACGGGAATCACCGGCTTGGACGATTGATCCCCTGACCAACGCGGAAACCATTTGAAATTGGAACCATCGTTTTCGACAAGCCCGGCAGGCATCAAATTTCTCTCGTTGCCAGTTTCATTCAAAAAAGACCCTTTGATGTTCTTGAAGCCAGAGTCCTTGGATCCCATAAAATAATTCCAGACCAATTTATTGAAACCCATCGATATACTCATTCATATCATTATATTTTCATTACGTAGGAGCGGCTTTACGCCTCGATCAATCAAAACGATCGCGGCGTAAAGCCGCTCCTACAATCATTACTCATACTTAATTACCCCACCCGTTCATCGTGAAAATTAGCGTACTCGACTCCCTCATCATTCTCCTCTATTTCATTGGCATCATCGGGCTGGGCCTCTGGATATCAAGGCGCCAAGCCAAGGGCGGTCGCGAGTTCTTCCTTGCGGGGGGCACCATGAAATGGCCATTTATTGGAGCCTCTCTATTTGCGACCAACATTTCCAGCCAACAGTTCGTCGGCCAAGCGGGTCTCGCCTTTGCCGTCGGCATCATCGCGGGTGGCTTTCAACTGGTAGGCGCCTTTTGCTTCATTTTGCTCTCCGCCTTTTTTATCCGGACCTACATGGGACTCCGGCTAGCCACCTCTCCCGAGTTCTTCGAGAAGCGCTACAGCGGTCGCTGTCGGGTGGTGGTTTCCTTCATCAACCTGATGATGATTATCTTGGGAAACATCGCCGCCGCTTTATACGCGGGCGCTCTGGTGCTTACCCATTTACTCGGATGGGACCAATTGCCCAATGCCGATTTCCTCTACTGGCTCGCGATCTTTCTTATCGGGATCGCTGCCGGCACCTACACCCTCATGGGTGGACTCAAAGCCGTTATTTACTGCGACTTTGTCCAAATGCTAGTCCTCATGCTTGGCGGCGCCTTGCTTCTCTATTTTGGGATTAGGGAGCTGGGAGGAATCGAAGCGGTTTTCGTGGGCAATGTCGATGAAGCGGGCCGTTCCATGTGGTCGTTGCTCCGTCCCTGGGACCACGCCTTCGGCTGGCTCCCCATGCTCACCGGCGGACTGATTCTAGGTGTGCATGGCCACTGCACCGACCAAGACTATATTCAAAGAGCCCTGTCCGCCGGCAGTCTCTACCATGCTAAGATGGGAGCGCTGTTTGCGGGAGTTCTCAAAACGATGGCCCTCCTATTTATAGCAGCCCCCGGTGTAGTCGCTGCACAACTATTTCAAGGTCAGGAAATCATCGCCCGCGATAATGCCTATGTCAGCCTACTCACGGAGGTCATGCCTGCCGGGCTCCTGGGTCTTTGCCTCGCAGGACTGCTTGCCGCCATCATGTCTAGTGTCGATTCCGGACTTTGCGCCTGTGGGTCCCTGTTGACCTACGATTTTTTCGCCAAAATCAAGAAGGGAGCGACTGACAAGGAACTCCTAAAAGACGGCCGCATTATTATGGTCATTCTCCTTGTTTTCTGCATGCTCATCGCCCCATTCATACGCAATTTCCAAGGGTTGTTTAACTACCTGCTGGCCGTGTGGGCCTTCCTCGCTCCGGGTGTCTTCGTTACCGTGCTCTTTGGGCTGTTCTACAAACGGTCAACCGAGAAGGCTGCCTTCTGGACCCTCTCGATCGGCGTCATACTGGGGCTATTATCATTTTCGCTCCTAAACCTGCCCTTCCTGAGCGCGCTCAAAAGCCAACTTCCTTTGTTTTTCCAAAACAATCTGAATTTATCTCCATGGGTCACCATCGCTTGCGCGATTAACATGTACTTGATGAGCAAATACGGCTATCGTGACGCAGGAGATGAGATTCGGTCCAACATCGTTGCGGTCGAAGGAGAAGACCTCTCTATGACTCCTGAGGAAACCAGGAAATACAAAAAGTTTCTAGTCGGTCTTAGTTGCTTCATCGGAATGTTGCTCCTGATTTTCTCGCCCCTCGCTTTTTAGCAGAGCGACTGATGGCCTTCGTTCAACACGATGAATCCAGGAAAAAGGAATGCTGTTCTCCAAATGGGAGGATAAAATGGCCGCCCTTTGGGGGCTGGAGATTCGCTTTCAAATGTAGGGCAGGTCACTGACCTGCTATGAGGCGGGGGTTAGTTTTGTCGCCTCAACGAGGCGACCTACAGATTTCTGGTAATTGTCGGCCTATTCCTTCGACCATGCTCAAAATCTCCGAAAATCGAGTTGAATAACCGAGCTTCGCCCTCGAGCCATACGGTCGCCCCTACTGACTCGGGCGTATCCGATTAAAATTCACTGGCTCGGGCTTCTCACTGAATATGAAAAAGAAGACGGATGACCTTTTTCAGACAAACAACTGAGTTCAATCGATTTCTTTTCAATTTGCTGAAACGTTTAAATAAATGATTGAGATCAGCCTAGCTCGTTCCATATTTCCAAGGTGTGCCGAAGGAATATAAGCGCCCGACTCTCAAGGATATCGCCGCCCGCGTGAACCTCAGTATCGCGGCAGTATCCATGGCGCTAAAAAACCACCCGTCACTTCCTCAGAGCACAATCGAACGGGTCAAGAAGATCGCCGACGAAATCAAATACACCCCGGACCCTGCGCTGTCCGCGCTCGCAGCGCATCGGAATCGTCTCCGCGTCCACAACAATTTCTCTGTCATCGGATTCGTCTCAAACTGGGAAAATCCAGATGATTGGAATGGGCTTGCCAGTGGACGCGAAGTGATCGAAGGAGCCAAAAACAGAGCCCTTGAGCTCGGATACACGTTGCAGCCATTCTGGTCAAAGGCGGGGGGCGCTACTCCTAGGCGCTTTAGTGAGATTTTGAAAACGAGAGGAATACGAGGAATTATTCTAGCTCCTTTCGAAAACTACAATGACGAGCTAGACCTGGACTGGGACGCGTTTTCAGTAGTTACGATTGAGAAGCCAGAGCGATATCCCTTCTTCCATCATATCCTGCCAAACCAGTATGCGGATTACTTGCTATGCTGGGAGAAGTTACGGATTCGTGGATACACGCGGGTCGGATTGGTCGTTAGGTCCGATCTCGCCGACCGATGGTCCCATCAATGGGAAGCAGCCCACCAATACGCCCAATCGCAGATGGAAGGCAAACTCGACACCATTCCCATCCTCAACCTGGACGAAACCGATCAGACGGAAACCATTCGCTCCTGGCTACTCCGCTATCAGCCGCAAGCCGTCATTAGCCGATGCGACGGATTCTTCGAAGCCGCCGAGGCAGAAGGGATTAAAGTGCCCGATGATGTGGGATACGTCAGTCTAAATGTTTCTGATGACCAACCCGGCGTCAGTGGCATCTATCAACACCGGCGCACAATGGGAGCCACCGCGGTGGATGTACTCAACAGTCTCCTTCAACGCAACCAGCGAGGACCCCTCGATGTTTCCATAGGAACTCAGGTCGACGGATCCTGGCGCAAAGGATTCTCTCTTCCTCCGCTTAGCGAAAAAGACGACTCAAACGACAGCGCCGCGAATCTCGAATAGAGCCGACAATTCCTTTCGGGAGACAATCAAACCCATCTCCAAATTTCCCATATCCTTTCACCTTAAGCCAATCCCATGCTTACCATTCTTTCCTGCCTCGCTTTCATGGGATTCGTCGCCTTCTATTCCTAGCGGAAGACTTGTGGACAAGTTTCATCCGCCAACGGCTATTTTCTCGCTGGCAATGGACTGACCGGACTGTTCATCGGTGGATCCTTACTTCTAACCAATATTTCGACTGAACAGCTCATAGGGCAAAACGGTCTCACCTATGCAGGAAATATGACCGCGCTCGCTTGGGAAGTGTGGGCCGTGCGAGGTATCATCCTTCTCGCCGTATTGTTTCTGCCCATGTACCTCGGCGGCGCCTTCGCCACTATGCCGACGTTTTTGAAATCCCGCTATGGCGAGGGCACCGGCCGCCTCGTCAGCGGACTTTTGATGTTTGGATACGTTTTCATCTGGTCGCCCAGCGTACTCTACAGCGGTTCATTGGCCTTGATGAAAGCTCTCAACCTCGAACAGATGACCGGGTTTTCTGAAACGCAGTCTCTCTCGCATGTTACATGGACAATTGGGATCATCGGTTCCGTCTACGCCATTAGTGGAGGTCTCCGGGCGGTCGCTATATCCGACACGCTGAACGGGGTCGGCCTTCTCGTAATTGGATGTTTGCTACCGATATTCGGTTTAATAGCCCTAGGCGAAACACTCGGAGGTGGAATCGGATCCGCCCTCGCCAAAATCGCCACGACACATACCGAAAAGCTAAACGCCATTGGAACCGGCAACGAGCTAGACGCCATCCCCATTTCCGCCGTTTTCACGGGCCTCATGGTGATGGCGATCTTCTACTGGGGCACCAATCAGTTCATTATCCAAAGAGCCCTCGGAGCGGCCAGTTTGAAGGAAGGGCAAAAAGGACTGCTTCTTTCGGGCTTCTTTAAAATGCTCATTCCCTTCATGGCTATGTTTCCAGGGCTCATCGCCTTCCATCTCTTTGGTCCCGATCTCTCTCCAGTGGACGCCGCCTACCCCTCACTGGTTGAAGCCACGCTCCCAAAACCCTTGCTAGGACTCTTCATCGCGGTCTTGCTCGGAGCCGTTTTTTCCACTTACAATTCGCTGCTCAATTCATCCGCAACGATGTTCGCCATCGACTTGTACAAGCCGATTTTCAACGAAGGTGCAGACGACCATCGCCTCATATTTGTTTCCAAGGTCTTTGCGGTAATTATCGCTATCGTAACGCTTTTTCTCGCCCCCAATCTTGTCCATGCTCCTGATGGCGTCTTTCTTTTCGTAAGCAAATTCGCCGGATTCATTGCCATACCCATCGCCGTGTTGGTTGTCCTTGGCCTATTTGCCAGAAAACTGAGAATCCCACCTAGAGCCGCTCAATTCGTCATCCTTTTTCATATTGCCACCTATTATGTCCTTGTCTGGGGGCTGGGAGCGTTTGGTCTCGAGATCACCATTCATTTCATGCATGTATTCACTATCTTGTTCCTTCTTGAAGTGGGTATAATAGTTCTTTGGTCCAAGATCAAACCCCATAGCGAAGCGTATGAATACATCCATGCGCCCAAAGTCGAGATGCTCCCATGGCGCTACAGCATGCTTGTCAGCGCTATGCTACTCTCTTGCGCCACCCTAACCTTCGTCACGTTCTCTAAAATAGGTTTCGCCTATGCAGAAGGAATCGTGTCGCCTTCATTTGGAGTCTTTTTCGGGCTGTCATTATTACTGTGCATTGCCTTCTGCTACTGGGCTCACGCCTGGCTCCGGTCGAGGTACGAAAAATACGTATCCAATAAATACGGATAAAGTACATCGATAGGGCGAAAGGATATGACTTTTAAGGCCATCAAGTAAAGATCCCCGGAGCAACCGTCTTCGCGGTGCTCTTCTGAAACTAGAATGCATCGAATGTAGGAGCGGCTTTACGCCGCGATTATGCGTAGGTTTATCGCGGTGTAAAACCGCTCCTACATCAGTTTAGTCCCGCTGAAACCAGCCCGCTGGATACATTGCTACGCCGTGACAAGACGGTCGCGTCTACAGAAAAAGCCGGAGCCACCGACACGTCGGGGTCAACGACAAGCTCCGGGGTATTAGACCCAATGGGAATAAATCGAAACCTTGTAGGGAGTGGTCGCTGACCTGCCCCTAGCCTTAGATTGCCAGGTCAGCGACCCGGCCTACCATTCCGAGAATTAGCGGTAGAATCAGTAGCTCACTCGCTTCAGCGTGAGCCTTAAATCGTATTTGTACCAGAAATCATCACTTTCTTTATTCGTTTCGGATAAATACCCCGAAGCTTGTCGTTGTCCCCCAAACGATCGACGATTGTGTCCATAAATAGACAAATCCAATACTTGGAACGCCTCAAGGTGTAGAAGTATAGCTGTTGGCTTGATTCGCAGATTGATTTTCAATATGTAATCCTACTCGCCCACGAGAAACTCAATCGCCTGCGGAATCCATCCGCTGTCCCATCGATGTGGAATTTTCGGCTCGAAAACATAGCGATGCGGGATTTCCTGTTCCACCATCAATTGATGAAAGATGGCACCCCCTTCCTCTCGCCTGCCGCCGGTATTGAAGTAAAAAATACGTGCCTTCTCGCCCAACACCTTTCCACGGGTCTTTATTAGAGAAGATAGCCGATATCGCTCGAAATTCGCGCGAGTGCCCCAGATGCGGTCAATTCGATCCTGCCGATCCGACTCCTCAATCGGTCCGGTGTCCACTCGAATTCCCGTATCCCATCCCGTTGCTCGATGAAACAAATCCGGGTTGCGCAACAGCAGGGAAAACGCTCCCCATCCCGATTTGCTGAATCCGACCAGCAAGCGGCCCTCCTGCCTCGCTATGGTGGCATATGACCCGTCCACAAGAGGAAGCACAACGTTCAAGAAATGGCTTTCGTCACGCAGGGCTGGATTGCTTGCATGATCGGCGAACCAGGACATTTCTGTGAACTCCGGCGCTACGCAAATCAGGCGATGGGTATTGTGGAGATTGTACTTTTTCACCTCTAGCAATCCGTCACCGAAGCGCCGGTCGTCTTTGGCGACAACCGGCAGCACATAGAGCACCCGGTAGCGATCATTCGCGTTGTAGTCGTCCGGCAGCATTACGCGAACCATTGCCTCGCTCCCTTGAAACACCGACTCTACTCGATGAGAGCGAATTCCGTTTGCATCGACTTCTTCAGCGATGGCTTCGAAACCAACGACAGCCCATACCAGTAGAGCCAGTAGGGCTCTTAGTTTTGGGTCTTTTTCCATTCTTCGAAGTCTTTCACTGGATCATAGTCGGGGTTGTTGTAGGTCTTTCGTTGAGGATCAATCCGGCTGTTTGGGTAGCGATCGAATATCTCGCCCTCACCCAATATCCGCGGGTCATTTTGGGCAATGAGTCCTTTCTCTAGTCGAGTCCACATTGCCTCCTTGACATCCCGGTATTCCGGCGAAGAAGCCAAATTCGTAACGCAGTGAGGGTCCTCCACGATATCGTAGAGCTCTTCCGCCGGGCGTTTGCCAAACGACAATTCGAAGTAGCGGTAGTCTGGATGCCCTTCATCCAGATTCGTCAAATAGCTCTTTGTTGGAGATCCGTCCGTATTCGTGTATCCATATTCCGGATTTCCGGCAGGCCAGCGATGTGCCTTAAAATTGCGGACATACAGAAACTGGTCGTCACGCAATGCCCTTGCCGGGTAGCCGACCGAAAAGACATCGCCGTCAACCCGGCCTGTATCGTGTCGTTCTTTGCCAAGCAACGTATGATCACGACTGCTGTCGATGCGCCCCTCCGCCTCGCTCAACAGAGCATAGAGGAAGCTAGATCCCGTCATTTGATCGTGCGGGTCCAGCCCCACAGCATCCATGATGGTTGGGGCCACATCAGGAAACGTGACGAAATCCGTCACAACGCGACCCGGCTTGATTTTCGCCCCCCAGCGCGCTGCGAGTGGGACTCGGAACCCCTCGTCATAGATCTGACCTTTTATTCGGGGAAATGGCATCCCGTGGTCCGACGTCGCGATGACCAGAGTGTTCTCCAGCATGCCACGTTCTTCGAGAGCGGCGAGTGCCCGGCCAATGTGAGTATCAAACCATTCCACCTCGATGGCGTAGTCGGCCAAGTCGCCACGAATCGTTTCATTGTCCGGATAAAAGTCCTGCACGACCACATCATCCAAATTACGGCCGTCTTTTTTCCACGAATCTTTTTCGTAGCCTCGATGCGGCTCTTTAGTGCCCAGCCAAAAACAAAAGGGCTGATCGTCCGGTTTCTTGTCGAGAAAGAGCTCAAAGTTTCCAGCGTAATCGCCATTTCCAATACCGCGATACGGCGCCTTGAGCGTCTTTTCATTGTAGGGATGTCCCGCTGGATTTTCGGGCGTCAAGAACTTGTCGCGACCTCGGTGCACTCCTTTGTAAACGCCCGGTCCCCAGCCTTTGCCGGTAAAGCCGACGAAGTATCCGTCCTCTTCGAGCAAGTACGGATAGAAGACCCATTTATCCGATAAGAATGGATTATGATTAGTCGCCTCCTCTAGCTGCCATGAATACCTTCCCGTCACCAAACAGGCCCGAGCGGGAGCGCACTTCGGATTGCAATTGTACGCATTGGTAAAGAGGAGCCCTTCATTGGCGATTCGATCGAAATTCGGAGTCCTGACGTAGGGGCTGCCATAAACGCTCATGCTGTTCCGTGATGCATCGTCCGCGATAATGAAGAGAATATTTGGTCTCGACAGGCTCGCCGCAGGCGGCCGCTCGGCGAAAATCGGAATGGAAAAGAATAATAAAAGGAGGAGGAACGGAGTATCGGGTTTCATAGATTTCAAGCGCTTCGCTAAGAGAATCGAGTTGAGATGCCATTATGCCAACGAAAAACGGACCGTTCGCTAGCGCTTGAGAATGCGGTGCCCAAGAGTGGCGCGTCTATTTTTCGTGCGTTCCGTGTAATACATTATCACTATCTAATCATTACACTATAATTCTCTTATGACACTCCGAAAACTCTCATCGCTTCTTCTCTTCTTCGCCTCCCCCTTGCTCGCCCACGCGGACGGCCGCCCAAATATCATCCTCATCATGGTGGATGATATGGGATGGAGCGACATCGGTTGCTACGGAGGCGAAGTGCAAACGCCCAATCTCGACCAGCTCGCGGCAGAAGGCATGCGCTTCACCCAGTTCTACAACAACGCCAAGTGCACAACTACGAGAGCCTCCATCGTCACCGGTCTTTGGCCCAGGCCTGAAGGTGATCTTCTAAAAACGAACATGGTCACCCTCGGAGAAGTTCTCGGCGACGCCGGATACGCGACCGCGCTCTCTGGGAAATGGCACTTGGGAAACAGCGAAACCACTCACCCTTTTCATCGCGGCTTCCAGGAGTATTATGGACTGCTCGATGGCTGCTGCAATTTCTTCAATCCCCTTCAACCCGATCCAGAATACAAGGGCGGACGCATCCGTAAATTTGGGCATAACGATCAACCAGTGAAGTTGTTTCCAAAAAACTACTACACGACCGACGCATTCACCGATCATGCCATAGAGACAATCAAGAAGAACGTGCAGTCCAATCCCAATCGGCCTTTCTTCCAGCACATTACCTATACCGCCCCGCATTACCCCCTTCACGCCAAGCCTGAGGACATTGCTAAGTACAAGGGAAAGTTCATGATGGGTTGGGAAAAGATGCGCGAACAACGGTATGAACGTCAGCTAGCGATGGGACTGATAGATGGAGAACGCTACCAGCTTACACCCACCGACTCGGATGCCTACGACTGGGAGAGCGCAGATCAGGAATTTGAGGACCATCGAATGGCAGTATACGCAGCCATGGTCGATAGCGTTGACCAGAACATCGGTCGACTCCTTCAAGCCCTTAAAGAACTCCAGGTCGACGACAATACGCTTATCTGTTTTCTGTCTGACAACGGCGGCTGTGCCGAAGAGCCCGGCGGTCGTAATCCTGAGGAACGTAACGCGGGTCCGGGCGACGACTATGTCGCAGTCGGCCCGTCATGGGGATGGGCTCAAAACGCTCCGTTCCGGCGCCACAAAAGCTGGCTGCAGGAAGGCGGTTCCAACACTCCTATGATTGCCTGGTGGCCCGGGAAAGTTGAAGCCAACTCCATTACGGAGGAGCCCGGACATATTATAGATTTTATGGCGACCTTTGTTGAAATGGCAGAGACCAAATACCCCAAAAAGCGTAACGGTGAGTCGATTCTGCCATTGGAAGGAAAATCGCTTCTACCGATATTTGCAGGAAAAAAACGCCGCGGCCACAGGTATATGGCCTGGGAGTGGTCAGGCAATCGAGCCTACCGCGAGGGCGACATGAAGGTAGTTTGGGACAAACTGGTCAAAGAGTGGGAACTCTACAACCTGTCCACCGATCGAACCGAAAGTTTCAATCTTGCCCAGTCGCAACCCGAAACTACCCAGCGCCTGGTTAAAGCTTGGCACGACTGGGCAGAAGAGACAGGGACCCGAGTGAGATAACTTAGGGGGTCAAGGACGTCAGCACTATTGATCATGAAACTATCGACACTCATCTCTCTGGTAACATTAGCGTCGATCGCTGCGCTAGCGGATACTCCTCAAAACACTTCACCCCTAAAGTATTCAAATTTCCCATCGGAATCGGCAATAGCCGCAATCGAGGGAAATCGGCGCATTTTGCATCGAGATGATTTCTCGACTGACACCCTCCATCGTATCTGGGGATGCTCAAACCCGAAAACTCGCATCGAAAGTGGTGTCCTGAAATCCCATTCAGACGGGGGTCCAAGCGGGAAGTTGAAAGTATCCGTGGAGCCTTTCGCAAACGCCACACTGGAGTTTCGTTTTCGACTTAAAACGGCTCAAGGATTTGGCTTCGGTTTTGACGACCTCACCGCCAAAGACGTCAGCCACGGGGGCCATCTTATCGGAATTAGCATCAGGAAGGACCGCGTTATAGTTAATGACGTTGTGACAGGTATCTATAACCTGTCTCACTACGAGAAATACAAAGACAAGAAGATCACTCCAGAACTCGAAAACCTTTTCGAGCGATGCCGGGCAGAATTGCCTTTTTCGTTTGTCTTAGACCGCTGGTATGCGGTTAAAGTCAACATCGACGGAGAACAATTGGACCTTTATATCGACGACCGGAAAATAATTGAATTCAGATCTCCCGGGATCTCTCATCCACGCAAAGACATGTACCGGTTCAACGTCGCGAAAGGCAACATGGAGTTCGACGACGTGACTTTGGTCTCTTACTTAAAATGACTCCAAACCAAGGAAGGGCGACCATAGGTATCAATCTAATCATACTTCTTCTTCGTACTCACATTTTCCCATTCCATGAATTCTCCAATAATCTTGGTCTTTTCGATTTTTCTTTTTATCCTTCCATCGACCCTTAGCTCCCCAAAGGCACCTGTGGTGAGCCCGTCGAAACCGCTCGCGGTGAGCCCGTCGAAACCGAACTTCGTTTTCATTCTGGCTGATGACCAAGGCTGGAACGCGCTCTCCATTCGGGCCCATCCCGATATCCCTGGCTCGGGTAGCCAATACTACCAGACGCCGCGATTGGCCGAGTTGGCCCGCGATGGAATGCGCTTTTCTCAAGCTTACGCTCCAGCCCCGACCTGCTCGCCCACCCGCTACGCCCTCCAATTTGGCCGCAGCCCTTCCAGTCTGCAAATCTGGGGAGCGGATAATATTGGAAAAGAAATTGACGCTCGACCAGAAGAGGCCTTCGCCCACCGCCTCAAGCAGGCCGACCCTGACTACGTCACTGCCCACATGGGCAAGTGGCATATCGCCTGGACGCCTGAGGAGTTGGGTTACGATGTATCCGCTGTGGGCGATGGCCACGACATTAACGCGGCTAGGCCTCAGGATCGCAATAATCCTAGTTCCCCCAATCCTGACGATCCTAAGTTCATCTTTAGCCTAACCCGCAAGGCTAACGCCTTCATGGAAACGCAGATCAGTGAGGGAAGGCCCTTCTTTCTGCAGATCTCCCATTACGCCGATCACCTGAAATACCAAGCGCTGCCAGAAAGCGTCGAAGCCTACCAAACCGAACACTCTGGCAAGGCAACCCCCTACCAGAAAGATCCACTGTGGGCGGCCATGAATGAAAACCTCGATACAGGGATCGGAATAGTATTGGACAAGATCGACGCGCTCGGCATTCGCGACCACACTTACGTCTTTTACACCGCCGACAATGGGTTTGAGGATAAGCATGATTTTCATAAGCCGATCGACCAACGCGGCTACTACAAAGCCTATCCGCAACGTAGTCACAAGTATCATGTTAGCGAGGGCGGCATCCGTGTGCCCTTCATCGTGCGCGGACCCGGCATCCCCGCAAATACGCATTCATCTGAACCGGTGATAGGAACGGATCTCTATCCCACGATTTTTCAAATTCTAGGCCACACGGGCCAGATTTCACCGAGAGTAGAAGGGGGCTCCCTTAGGGCTCACCTGATGAGCGGAGGCCTTGTGCCGGTCCAACGCAGTCACCCGTTTCTCGTATTCAAATACACCAAGCCGAACAATCGCCACGATTTGACTATCGTCCAAGGCTCAATGAAACTCCTCAAGGACGTAGACTCCGGCCAGACCTTCCTCTACGACCTCGATAAGGACATCGGCGAAAACGAGGACCTTTCTTCCAAAGAACCCGAACTCGCAGACCGACTCTACCGACAAATGACCGCCTACTTTAAGAATCTCAGTTGGGACGAGAGTAGAATCCCTAATTCACAATAACACGCGCTTGACCGATCAAAAGTAAAAGCAAGCACCTCCCGTGCTTTCGCTTCAACCGAACCAACCAAAATATGCCCTGCGTCGGGGCCCGACACACTCACCCCACTCTATCTCCCTATGAAAATTTCCCTACTGGCCTTCGGTGCCGCTATTGCCCTAAACACTATCGCCTTCGCTGATCATCATCGTCCGAACTTCGTCATCATAATGACTGACGATCATGGCTACGCGGATGTGGGCTTCAATGGTTGCGAGGACATTCCGACTCCGAACATCGATCGAATCGCCCATGAAGGCGTACGATTCACCAATGGTTACGTCACCTATTCCGTTTGCTCCCCCAGTCGGGCAGGTCTAATCACAGGACGGTACCAGGGTCGATTTGGCTATCGGCGAAATCCGACCCTCAATCCCTTTGATGAAAACGCCGGTCTACCCCTTGAGGAAGAGAACATGGCCGAGATTTTAAAGAAGATCAACTACCACACGGGGTACGTTGGCAAATGGCACCTAGGGACACATCCTAAGTTCAGACCAAATGCGCGGGGGTTTGACGAGTTTTACGGCTTTGAATCGGGTGGACATCGATACTTTCCCGAGGATCTCACGTATCAGAGAATAGAGGACGTGGATAGAAAAGGGGCATGGTACAACACCAAGCTTCTTCGCAACGATCGTCGTATTGAAACAGATGAGTACCTAACCGATGAATTTTCGCACGAGGCGGTAGACTTTATCGCCAAGAACCGAGAAAAGCCCTTCCTCCTCTTTCTGAGCTACAACGCGCCCCATACTCCCATGCAGGCCAGCCAAAAGTATCTAGATCGTTTCCCGCACATCAAAGACAAGCTGCGACGCACCTATGCGGCTATGGTGAGCGCGGTCGACGACGGCGTGGGCCGCGTTCTCAACACATTGGCGGAAGCCGATCTGGAAGAGAATACTCTCGTGTTTTTCCTTTCGGACAATGGTGGAGCGAGTAACAACGGTTCGATCAACCATCCACTTCGAGATAGCAAAGGCACCATCTACGAAGGGGGCCAACGCGTGCCTTTTGCTTTTCGATGGACCGGAACCATTCCACCCGGAGGCGACTATCACGAGCCGGTTAGTTCTATGGATATACTGGGTACCATTGCCGGTTTGACCGGCGTGGATATAGCGGCAGATCGGCCTCTCGACGGCGTGAACCTGGTCCCCTATCTTACCGGCAAAGACAAGGGGTCGCCACATACCGCTCTCTTTTGGCAAATGTTCGACAAAGACCATGCCGTGGTCCGTATGGGCAACGACAAGTTCATCGATCTAAACAAGCAGGACAAAATTGAACTGTATGACCTTTCTCGAGACAAGGCAGAGTCCAACAATCTGGCAGAGGGGCAGCCCGAAAAGCTCCATCAGCTGCAGGAGATACTGGACGCTTGGACATCTCAGCTTGAGCCCGCCCGTTTCGACCCGCTCGGCACCTGGAATCCTCCTGGGCCAGCCAAATAGAAAGCTAGTCGTTCAAGGCGAGTTCAGACGGGTCGAGGTCGGCCTCCACAATAATGCGGGCCTGGTCAATGAACCCATTGACCTCGAAGTCCAAGAACACTTGATGACGATCCGAGGAAATCCGGACTAGGTCGTTCTCCGTGCGGCGCCCAGTGTTGTTTTCGTAAACCGTGTTTGGATTGCCCACTAATGCGTCACTTTCGTTCAAGTTAGGACCATGAAGAATGACACCGAGGATGCGTTTGTTGAACCGGACCCGTCCTTTAGCTTTGTGGATCTTACCCCTTTTTTCCGAAGCATCAAAATGAACTAGGTAACTATTTACCTTGGTGCTCGCCGGGATCTCTCCCTGTACCAACGAAGATTCCACCAGCTTTTCACGTTCCCTTTGCTTGTCCGTAGCGGTCTCTAAATACTCGTCAACCGCCCCACCGCTTAATAAACGATAGGTGCCCGGCTCCGTAAGGTTAACCGGAAGAGACTCTGTAAGCACAAAATCCAATCGCTCTGGGAAAAGCATGATATAGTCATGCTTAAAACGCCCATATCGCAAATCTCGTGGCGCATCCTGCAAACTGTGAATCATACCGCCCGTTGCCCGAATTAATTCGTCCCGTACCGGTGACGGCGCAAAGGATTCAGGATCATAGACCTTCTCCAAGTATGAAGGACTTCGGTCGAGCTCCTCAAGCCTGTCTTTCGCGATAATCAGGGGATAGTTCTCATTGTTCATCCCCTTTTTCAAACGGGCCTCAACTTCGCCTTCCAAAACAAACAATCGCGATTTGCCAGAGCTATCGACCTTCAAGGCGAACTCGGTTCCGAGATCCACGACTTCCATATCCGGAGTGTCGATACGAAATCCTATTGCCTGAGGAGGGACGTTTGCCGTCACTCGACCTGTAACCATGGCAATATGGTCGAGCCCAAAGACATCAAATTCCACTGGTCCGCGCATAGACAGCTCGACCCCATTATCTAATCGCACCTGCGCCTTGCCGCTTTCGAGTTTGAACGGACCGCGCTGCAGTCCTTGACCCACGAAGTGGGCCTCATTGCTGCTACCCGCCTGAAGGCTGGTCACGATACCTATATACTCAGTTCTTTCAAACCCCCCTGGATTGATTCCCGGAAAAATCTGCCAAAGATTTAGGGAAAAGGCCACCAAGGCAGCGATCGATGCCGCCGTCGCAAAACGTTTCCAAAATTGGAGGGTTTCCTTTCTCGCTTCGACAGACTTAATGGTTTCAAAGTCGATCAACGTGTCCACCCCACCCGCGACGGCCAGCAACGGCTCCTGATAAAGCGATCCGTGCATATCAACGTAGCGGATATAATCGTCGATTCGATTCTGGTCTGACTTGAGAAGCGCATTGAGCTCTTTCGCCTCGGACTCCGTCAAGCGACCTGAGATGGCTTTATCGAAAAGCCCTTCCCATTCGTCTTGTCCTATCTGTTGTTTGTTCATCAGGCGTTTAATCCTCCCGCTTGCATTTTTCCTTCAATACAGTGCATCAAAGTCCTACGAACTCTTTGTAGAGCTTTGTAAGTCGCTTCCACTGATTTGCCTTGTGAATGGGCAATCTCATCAATGGTCTCATCTTCGAAATAATAGTCAGTCAGCATTTCTCGCTTATCCTTGGGCACCTCTGCTAAACACTCCTTAAGATACCCGCGCCTCTGGTCCAACTCTGGAACCAGCATGGACTGGCGAGAAGCGATTTCCTTCATTAGTTCCTCATCCAGGAAACGATGCCATCGGCCTGACTTCTCCCGGTGTTTCAACGTCATGTGATAGGCGAACCGAAAGGCCCAAGGCGCAAAGGGGCGGGTTGGATCGTAGTCTTCAATCTTGTTGTACAAAGCGATTGCAGTCTCCTGCAGGACATCTTGAGCATCCTGCGAATGGGGCATCAAAGACAATATGTACCGGTATATCTGCTTTTCATGAGAGGTAAAAAGCTGAATAAAGCGGCTTCGCGGATCGAATTTTTCAGTGTCTGTCACGGTGAATCAAAACAGTATAACCTGTTAAAAATGATTACGGGGATCAACCCTTTTCTGGACAGAATCGTCGATTCGAAATAAATATGAATCCTTTTGTCCAAGTTTCCAAAATGCCTCGTAAAACGTTGTCAAACGAGCCCAATTAGAGAGTCTCGACGATCTCATTAGAAACGCGTTAATTCTTTATTCATAGTGTCAATCGTAAGCGTCTCCTGTCCGTACTTCAGGCAGACGTTATTTGTGGGAATCGCTCCCAGGCCGGAAGGCCTGGGAGTGTACTATTTCAAGGGACCAGCCCTTCAGAGATTACGTTGCCGGATCCGGTTCCTCGCCCCAATACGTCACTGCTGATCGGAATTGAAAAAATGGCGGGAAAACTATTGTGAAACCAGCTTTAATTTCTGCCCCTTGCGAACCTTGTCCTTCAGGTCCATCTGGTTGATAATTGCGAGATCCATGTTATCGAGCCCGTAAGGCAAATCTGCTGAAAGATACGAGCCGAATTCCGCTTCTCTGTCAGCGGATACCATATTCAGGCGGGCAGGTTGCAGATTCCGAATAGCCGCATCCTGGATCGGGCTAAAACTTCCGCTGATTTGATCGAAAGCGGGACGATAGAATTCAATCTCCCCAATCAACGCATAGCTCAAAAAACTGAATACGCTTCGACTGTGAGAAAAGAATTCGTTTCTCATTAAAACGGCCCCGTTCGAAGTGGAAACCACACTTTCGACTACATACCCGGGACTGCCTCCTAGTCGTGAGGGCTCGGACCGGATCGGCTGAACCTTCGACGATGCGACAAAGCTTCGCGCAGCCTCCTCGGGTGTATCGCCCTGGCCACCGCTAAAGATGACGACGCCTTTTCCCTGACCGTCGACCAGAGTGACCCTGCCTGCTTCATTTTTGACCCGCCAGCCTTCAGGAACATCGAACTGGAAATCCAGATCCGGATGATAGAACTTACCCCTCAAGGCAACGCCCTGTCGTGGATTTTCACCGACAACGAGACCATCAATCCGCCTCAAGTAATCTGCTTCTCCGACTTTTAAGTCGCCGTATTTCTGCCTCATCTCTAGCGCGAGCTGATTAATCCGACTTTCCCGCTCCCCCGGATCTGGATGGCTCGACTGCCAGGTCGGAAGACGCTGGCCGGACTTTCCCGAGATACGGCCAAGCGAATTGAAAAAGGCAGCCGACTCACCCACCTCGTAACCGGCCTTTGCCGAATATTCGACACCGTAAATGTCAGACTCTCGCTCCGCGTCTCTCCCATACTTGAGAGTCAGCATCTGAAACACACTTCCACCCAACCCCAAAAACTGGTCGGCGAAATACTCATTTCCCGTAATCCCTTGCCCGATTACCGCGCCCGCAACCAATCCGATCTGTCCCCATTGTTGCTTGAGGGCTTGCTGGGAGGCATGACGAGCCGCGACATGAGTGATCTCATGCCCGAGCACAACCGCCAACTGCGCCTCATTGTTCAAGTGCGCGAGCAGTCCTCTCGTTACGTAAACATAGCCACCTGGTAGAGCGAACGCGTTCACCACCGGACTATCAATCACCCGGAAAGTAAATTCCAAATCCCGGTAGATCTCCGGCGTATCGGGCTGCCTTAGGTTGCTCTGGGCTAGGACACGCTCCCCTACTTCTGTGACGTATTTCGAAAGCGCGTCATCAGGATACAGCCCCATTTCGCGAACCAATTCGCGGTCGCTCGACTTTCCAATTTCAAGCTCTTGCTGCCAGGTGTAGCCGTAGCTTTTTTTCTCGCCAGTTAAAGCGCTCGGCTCCGTAACGCAGCCTGACAAAAAGACAATGAATAGCCCCAATCCACACCGCGAAATCAGTTTCCTTTTCAAGTTCATTTCCACAAATCTCACTCTACGCTTATCAGCCAACTATCGATCAATTCCAAGCGGGAAATAAGTCCGACAAGATTAGAGCGACAACGTTTCCTCTAAATCATAGGAATCGTAGGAAGGAGCCGCCTTCGTATTCGGAATCGCTCAAGAATCGATCGGCAAGGTCAGACGAAACCGAGTCATCCCGGGTGATGATTCCGCAAGACTAAGCTCACCTCCTTGGGCTCGGGCGAATTCGCGGGAAAGATTTAGGCCCAATCCAAAGCCATCCACTCCACGATTTCGGGCCGAATCCACTCGTGAGAAACGCTCAAACAGGCGAGCCTGGGCGGACTCTGGAATGCCATCCCCCCCGTTGCTAATGTCGATCTTCAATTCAGATCCAACAATTTCGTAGTCTATTTTCACCCAGGGATCGGTCTCGTCATTGTACTTCACCGCGTTGCTGAGAAGGTTTTGCAAGATCTGTGTGACCAAAGACCGATCCAGGGAAACCGTCACTTCCTCTCCCTTCGATAGCGTATAACGAGTCTGCGGGGCCTGCATTTCAAAATCCTCAACCATTTCCGCAAGCAGGTCTCTTATTCGGATCGACTCACCCTTAACCTTGATCTGTCCGGCATCCGCCTGGGCAAGCAGCAGTAGCCTTCGCGTGATCCCGTGCAGTCGCTGCGTTTCTTCCAGAAGCATTCCGAGCCGTCTTTGCTGCTCACTGTCATCCGGCGCTTCCTGCAAAGCGCTTTCCAGGTGCCCCTGCAATATCGTCAGTGGCGTTTTAAGTTCATGAGCGGCATCCGCACTGAATCGAGTCGCTTGATTGAAACTTCGCTCCAGACGCTCGAGCATGTCGTTGAACACCTGAATGAGTTCGGAAAACTCGCGATCCTCTGCTCCTTCTTCAATTCGGTCGTTTAGATTTTTCGCTGATAGTCCACGTGTGGCGCTCGTCAGTTTGCGTATCGGGCTAATCGCTCTTGACGCAATGATCCAGGAGCCAAACGCGATCACGAGCAAAGCGAGCGGCGCGCTGAACAAAAACGCATTTCTTACGTGAGCCATTTCCTGAGCTACCTGACTCAGCTCAACTCCCATTGCCACATTGTATCCAGAGAATTGAAACACGCCAAAACGAATGGGCCCTGCGGGGCTACCCAGAGTTAGTAGTGTAGGTGGGCCCATCGGCCGCACACCTCTAAGGGCCCCACGACGCCCACCATCTCCTATTAGCGGTGGGCGACCTTCTGTAACCTGCCCATTTTCCCCTGAGTCAAATCCTAGAGGGAGTCCTCCACCGCGACGAGGATCGCGAATCCATGGACTGGGATCGCGTTCTAGTTCGGGGCCGGGCGGAGCTTGCAGTTCCCCCTCTGGTGGGGGAAGCATTGAGGCCAAGCGCTTGCCAGGCCAAAACTCGGATTGAAAGTAAACTTCCGCATCGGGGCCGTATGCGACGATGTGAACATCTCCACCGAGAATCCGGCCACCGACCCGATCGGTTGCATCCGAAAAGCGTATCCATGACTGCTGGTGATCTGGATGGGGGAAGCCTTGAAAAGGAAGGGTCCGCAATCCTTGGTCAACCGTCGAAATCTTAATGAGATACAAAGCGTATCGACTCCCAAATCCGAACGCCACTAGGACCGTTCCGCAAACGATAATCGTCAACGCAAGTATGCGAAAACGAAAGGACTGCCTGAGTCGCTTCATGCCTTCTTCATGCGGTAACCCACTCCGCGCACCGTTTCCAGAAGCTTCACCTCCTCAGTCTGGTCGACCTTTTTTCGAAGTCGTTGCAGACAGACGTCCACTATATTGGTATTGGGATCGAAGTCATACCCCCAGACATGTTCCAGAATTTGAGTACGGGTATAAACGCGGCCCGGGGAACGCATGAGATACTCTAGCAAATTGAATTCACGCGAAGTAAGCTCAATCTCACGATCTCCACGCTTCACTTCACGGGTCGCCATGTTTAGCACGAGGTCCTCAACTTGCTTTACGTTTAGCTGGCTTCCTGTCGTCCGCCGATGCAAGGCCTGAAGTCGGGCTACCAGTTCATCTATGTAGAACGGTTTCGTTAAATAGTCATCCGCCCCTAGATTGAGGCCCTCCAGTCTCTCATCCAACTCGCCTCGAGCCGTCGCTGCAATGACGGGAACATTGTTTCCCTTAGCCCGCAACGCTTTGAGGATGCTCAAGCCGTCTCGACCCGGAAGCATGATATCCAGAACAATCGCATCGTAGCCTTGCGTGGTGGCCAAGTAGTATCCATCGTCCCCGTTCTCTACCAAATCAACGGTGAACCCATGCTCCTTCAAGCCCTTCGTGACAAAGTCAGAGATCTTCTTTTCGTCTTCTACAATCAATACCTTCATGGTGGGAGCCAAATAATTACAGGATATCGCTTACACCAAGCGACTCTTAACCACAAGGACTCGTTCATTACAAAAGTGTAATCTTCAAGCCATCTTCATGTCATCTTCATGTGGTTTACTGGAACATACACCAATAGAAACTCGCGGCGCCAAAACATCCTGTTTGCACCGTAGATTTAGAAAAACCGAAAACCAATAATATCATGAAATCGAAAATTGTCACCATAGGAACCATCGCAATAATCACCGCCAGTGCCTTAGCATTTACTCGCCCTGATCGCCCCCATATGGGTGAACGGCCCAATCCTGAAGATGTTGTCGTGGAAATCGTCGCGGAATACGATACCAACTCAGACAACGCCATGGATGCGGCCGAGTTGGAGTCCGCCATCATTGGGATGCATGAAAAGCGCGTGGCTCGAATGAAGGAGTTCGCCGAAGCGCGTGGTCTGTATAGAGAACGTCCAAGTGGCAGAGGGGCTAGAAAAGAAAGAGGTGCTCCCGATCCATCGACAGTCGCTTCTCGCCTCATCAGCGATTTCGATGAAGATGGTGATGAGGTCTTGGATACAGAGGAGCTTATGGGAGCGGTTCACGCCCTACACTCGAGAGGTCCCGGCAAAGGGGGCCCACGTGGTCCAGGGCGAAAAGGCGGACGAGCTCCGGCAGACGATAGCGTTGAATAAGCGGGAGTTTTCCACTTTACCGACCGATATTTTCACACACAGACACATCACACACCACGAACGGGTTCAGCTTCGGCTGGGCCCGTTTTCCTTGGCAGGTATTCCTTTAAATCCAATTGAATACTAATTCCGTCTTGCCATCGCATTGCCGTCGATCCAATCCCACCTGCGAGCAACGCGAATGAACCCGAGTGACAAGACAGAACTTCTATTAAACAAAGTCCTTTCCTACGCTAACGGATACCGCGAGCTCGGGATGTTCAAGGAGTCCCTGGAGGAGCTTTCCAATCTCCCCGAAGATCTGGCTAATCGAATTAAGGCGCTACAGATGAGACTTGCGGTCTACTTCGATGCAAAAGACTGGCCGGCCGCGGAGTGTGTTGCCAAGGAAATCACCCTCAGAGAGCCAAATGATCCGGGTCACTTCGTGATTCTCGCCTTTGCTACCCGACGGGCTAAATCGATCGAGGAAGCAAACGCGATTTTGCTAAACGCGATCGAACACTTTCCCAATGTGTCCATCATACATTATAATCTCGGCTGCTACGCCTGTATTTCCGGCGACCTCGAAACGGCGAAGGATCGCCTCGTTAAATCTATATCTCTGGACCCTGCCTATCTCGATACCGCCAAATCCGATGAAGATCTGGTTGCTCTCACTGATTGGCTGAAAAATCTAGAAATTGCTTAATGGCGCTAGCGAATATCCTTGGGATCGACCCGCTTCACCTTCTCCAGTCTCGCTCGAAATAGCTCATCCATCAAGGCTCGGGTTTTAGCGGGTACTTGCGCTATTGCCTCTTCTAACGACGGCAGAGAATCGTCGTCCTTCTTCGAGTCATTGCGAGTTAAGGCAGCAGTACCAGTCGCTCCCAAATACGCAGCCATTTCTTCTGCGGAAGGTGCCGGTTCCTCTTCGGCTAGATCATCATCTTCGATATCCTGGTCTTCAGCAGGGCTCGACTCGACGACCGGCTCGCGGACGGCCCTTTCTTCAGGCGCTGCTTTCAGCGGAAACTCAGAAACGGCGGCCTTGGACTCGGTCGAGCTAGGTGTTACGGCTTTTTTTTTTCCTCAGGCAGCCCAGCTGCAATGCCCGAAAGCTCGCGAATGAGACCATCAATGGCTCGGGCGCGGCATTGTTCGGAGGCCTTCAGCAGCGCTACCTCGAAATTCACCTTTTCGTTTAGCCCAAACTTCAAAGCGCTTTCACTCTGACGTAGGCTGTCGAGCAATCGGGTTAGCGACTCCGTTGTCATGGGTGTTCCAAGCGACGACCCGGTGCCACCGGCCTTGACGGCCTCCAGGAGAGCTTCTCGCACGCGAGCTTGCAAATCGACCAGGGCTCGAAAGAAGTCCCGCCCCGAGGAATCGAACGAATCCACCAGTTCCAAAATCTTCATGTGATCGCCCGTCGCGATCGCCGTTGCCAAGTCTGCCGTCTGCTCTGCGCCCACCAAACCATAGACCTGCAGGACATCTTCCTCCGCGATAGACTCCCCGCAAAACGCAATCATCTGGTCCAGGATGGACTGGGAATCGCGCATCCCGCCATCTGCCATGCGAGCAATCGCCTTCAATGCGTTATCCTCAGCGGATATTCCCTCCTGCTCACAAATGTAGGCCAAGCGATCTTTAATCAGGTCCTCCGGGATTGGCTTTAGGTCGAAGCGCTGGCAGCGGGATACGATCGTCGGCAAGACTTTGTGAGCCTCCGTCGTCGCAAACACAAATTTCACATGCTCCGGTGGCTCTTCCAGAATCTTTAGCAAGGCATTGAACGCCTGCGTCGATAGCATGTGAACCTCATCGATTATGTAAATCTTGTACTTCCCTTGACTGGGCGAGTACTGGGCATCTTCGCGCAGGTCTCGCACTTGCTCCACGCCGTTGTTCGACGCCCCATCAATCTCCAACACGTCCATGCAGGAGCCGTTCATGATGGATTGGCAGATCTCCGAATCCTCCGGAGGATCCGCTAGGGGGCCATTCTCGCAATTGAGGCACTTCGCGAACAATCTGGCCGTAGTCGTTTTTCCAGTACCCCTTGGACCTACGAATAGATAGGCATGGGCGATCCGGTTCTGATCGATCGCATTGCGAAGTGTCCGGACGACATGATCCTGTCCGACGAGATCATCGAATTTCTGCGGACGCCACTTGCGGGCAATGACCTGATATCCAGTGGATGACATAAAAACGGGGATTAACCGCAAAGCTCGCGAAGAACGCAAAGATTTTCTTCAGAGAATTAGGAAGTCGTTCGAGAACTTCTGTCTTTAATCTGTAGGGCGGGTCGTTGATCCGCCATTGGACCGAGCGCGCCAGGTCAGCGACCCAGCCTTCAATCATTAGATCAATAACGCTTTCGAGGATACCCCCCGCTAAAAGGAATGAGAAGCGCGAAGCAGGCCTCCAGAAATCACTAACCACAAAGGTAGGGCTACTTATCCCTAAGTAGCCGCTTGGAGCATTCCCTTCTAAGGGCACCCCAAGGAAAAAAAGGTGGCCAGGCACCCTACGGCGCATGTGAAGCGTGACTACCGTTGCTACCTTCCGGTCCTGGCGGAATTCGCCCGCCCATCATCGCATAGGACCTGGCCGTCGGGAAACCTGACGCGCTTTATCCTCGAATCAATATCAAATTTGGAGAAATGCCGGATTAAATTCCTCACTCTTCGATTGGCTCCGCTTCTGCTTCAATCGGATCAAAGTAATAGCGTCGCTGGGTTCGCTCTACTTGAATCTGCAGGGAATCAACCGCTACGGGTGGTTTAAGGATAGCTAATGTCCCAATTTCCGGGTGGGCGCGGAAACCGGACGAGTAGACTATTTTCCAGGAATCGGAGACTCTTACTGCAAACTGGAAGCGCAATTCCTCAATCGCCGTGGGATCAAATTGGATGTCCCCCCCGAAACCGTATTCCAAAGCGTAAGTTTCATCCCCCACCCGGGCGAGCAATGGCGGCCCTGCCAGATTGAGAAAACGCAATTTGCCGGCCTCGAACTTACCCGGACTTTCATCCGCTACATAAATTGTGTAAGGCAAATTACGCTGCGGGTCTTGCTTTGCCACGAAAACGATAAACGCTCTCGACTCAATTCCCTCGAGATTGGCCACTCCGACCGTCTCTTCACGATCTCGACCGCGGCTGTCGGCTACCAAGCGGACAAACGCCACTTCCGTTGTGCCCTCCGGCAATTGGTAAATTCCCGTTCTCTCGTAGGGACTGAATTCCAGCAGCGCCAATTCGCCTTCCGCATCCTTAAAGTAAATCCCCTCGAAATAGTCATTGCCGAACGCTCGAGTCGTGAATTGGAACGTCTCCTCCTCGGACTCCTCCTGAGCGAGCAGCCCGTCCGAAACCAAGATCGCTAGGCCAAAGGTGATCAAATATCGGATACTGGATTTCATATTTCGTCCCCCGTCAGCCACCGGAAAGCGATGATACGATAGTCTCTTCCCAGAGCGCCAGCCGTATTGTCCGTCGCAGTCATTGGATCCGGGGAGGATTCGGAGGTGTGTTTCTCATGCACCCGCTGAACGATGGCTTCACAATAGGCCCGAGCCACCACCTCTGTTTCGTCAAAGGGGTTCACTGCGTCCCCGTACGCTCGTATCATAAAGGTGTCGCTGCGAACGGTCAGGTAGGGAGCAATCGCGGTCAGGATATCTTGCTGCGTAAGGTAGCTGGAGGAATAGGGTAACGCCGTCAACGGGTCAGCCGGATCCGTTCGAATAGAGTCATTGATCGACGATTGGGCGATGGCGGTTTCGAGCACGCCTGAATCGATGAAGTCCTGCAAACTGACAAAGGGACCCATGGGCGCCGACCCGGCCTGCCGTCGGGTTCTAATTGCTTGAATGATCTCGGTCGCCAGAGTCGCAATTTCAGTATCGGTAAGCGATCGCATGCCTTCCCGGAAAAAAGGCCCGTGACTTGTCCAAGTCGGTCGCGGTATAGGAGCCGAGCCAAGTTTCTTCCGCGGTTTGGGAAAACCGGAAAAACTGGTTCTCGTCCGTCAAGTCGACTTCGCTCTGCCCGGCAACGGGAGTCGCACCCAAGGGATCGTCATAGGCCCAGGTTTCCAGTCTTACCCCTTTCAGCAGCGCAGTCCAGGCTTCGAACGAGGTAGAGTTGACGTTAAAGGCTCCGTCGAGATACAAATGCGCGGCGGAATCGGGATCCTGCAAATCAGATACATTCGCGCCGGTTGCCGGCTCCATCCGACTATTTGGAAGCGGGTCGGCAAGGGTCCAAGTGGTGGTACCCTGGGGCACCGTTGAGAGAAAGAAACGATCGAAGAGGTCGTTAATGGATGCGGTCGGATTGATACTCGCACTCGAAGCGCCTAGGTGCGCCTTAACCTCCGAGGGAAATTCCGCCATCTGCAATCCGGCTAACGAGAGATACTCCTGTCGCGGAAGCTCGATAAGCGGGATATTGTTTTCGATCGAAGCGTCCTCGTTGTAACCTAGAAGGTCAATGGATGAACCCTGAACATCCGAGAGAATGTAAGGCGTATTCCCTCCGGGAAATTTTACACCTCCTATCACCTCTACTAAGAGAATGCACCCCTCTATGAAAGGATGAGGTAAGAAGGCAGAATGATGAAAGAAAGGGCTTAAGAACGGTTTTCAGTCTAGATTTCCCAGCCTATACCCATTCATACTTCAAAAAACCTACCCTTCCGCCTGTAGCTGCTTCACCACTCCAACATCTTCCAAAGTGGTGGTATCACCATGGATCGCTACGCCCGCAGCAATGTCCTTAAGCAGACGGCGCATGATTTTGCCACTGCGTGTTTTGGGCAGGGCTTTGGCGAACCGGATTTCGTCAGGCTTGGCGAAAGGTCCAATTTCAGAGCCCACATGGGCTCTTAGTTCCGCCCTTAGCTTGTCGCTGCCCTCAAAACCGTCCTTTACGGTGACAAAACACACAATCGCGCTTCCCTTTATTTCATGAGGCCGGCCCACTGTCGCGGCTTCCGCAACCGACGAATGGCCGACAAGGGCGCTCTCAATCTCTGCGGTTCCCAGACGGTGTCCTGATACATTTAATACATCGTCAATGCGGCCGACGATCCAAAAATAGCCATCCTTGTCCTGGCGGCAGCCGTCTCCGCAAAAATAAACACCCTTGTACTCGCTCCAGTAAGTTTCCTTGTACCGTTTAATGTCACCGTACAAGGTGCGGAGCATACTGGGCCAGGGCTGGGTCAATACGAGTTTCCCGCTGGTACCTTTGCGAACTTCCTTGCCGGCGTCATTGAATACCTTTGGAACCACCCCGAAAAAAGGCAGACCCGCCGAACCGGGTTTAGAGTACACAGCTCCTGGAAGAGTCGTGATCATGATCCCCCCAGTTTCCGTCTGCCACCAGGTGTCCACGATCGGGCAACGACCTCCTCCAATTACTTTGTGATACCACTTCCAGGCCTCGGGGTTGATGGGTTCTCCTACCGATCCAAGCAATCGCAAGGAGCCCAAATCATGCTTTTTGATATGATCGTCGCCCCACTTCATAAAAGCCCGGATCGCCGTCGGAGCAGTATAGAAGATCGTCACTTTATGGCGATCCACGATGGACCAAAATCGGTCCGGTCCGGGCTCGTTAGGAGCGCCTTCGTAAATAACATTGGTCCCGCCATTACTTAGAATCCCGTAGACGACATAGCTGTGCCCTGTAATCCACCCAATGTCTGCGGTGCACCAATACGTATCGCTCTCCCTGAGATCAAAGACATACTTTGAAGTCATGGTCGTCCCAAGTAAATACCCGCCACTCGTATGCAGCACTCCTTTGGGCTTGCCTGTGCTTCCGCTAGTATAAAGAACGAAGAGCGGTGTTTCACTATCGAAGGCCTTAGCCTTGTGCACATGCGAGGCTGATTCGACCAGGTCATGCCACCAAAAGTCACGTCCCTTCTTCATGTGAACCCGATTAGCGGCCCGCTTTAACGTAATAACGCTTTCCACCGACGGGCAGCCTTTTAGAGCCTGGTTCACGTTCGCCTTAAGGTCGATGATCTTGCCGCGACGCCAGCCTCCATCTGCAGTAATGACCAGTTTTGCTGAACAGTCATTCACTCGATCCTTGATCGATTCAGAACTAAATCCGCCAAATATGACTGTATGAACCGCCCCTATACGGGCGCAGGACAGCATAGCCACTACGGCTTCGGCGACCATTGGCATATAAATTGCCACTCGATCACCCTTCCTGATACCCAATGACTCCAAGGCATTGGAAAACTTGCAAATCTCAGTGTGCAACTGCCTGTAGGTGAGAGTCTTCTGATCGCCTGGCTCGCCTTCGAAAATGAGCGCTGCCTTATTCTCCCGAGGCGTTCCCAAGTGCCGGTCGACGCAATTCTCGCAAACATTTAACTTGCCACCTGCAAACCATTTGGCATGAGGTTCTTTCCACTTGAGGGTTTGCTTCCAAGGCTTCCGCCAAAGGAGCAAATCTTTTGCTTGAGTATTCCAGAACTTTTCTGGATTCTTCACTGACTCCGAGTAAAGCCTCTTGTATTCGGCCAGACTTTGGATGGCAGCCTGTTTCCTGAATTCTTGAGACGGCGGGAACTTTTCGTCTTCTTGAGCTACTGAAGTAATCTTGTTTGCCACTAATTTTCCTTGATTTAGAAATGAGTTAAGGGGTGAAAAAGTCGAATACCAGCAACTTAGCCCGTTAGGGTCAAGCCTCGGATCCACTAGCAATCTCTCAATTAGGATATGTGAATACACAGAGCTTTTTCACGGCAGTCTCTTGCTGCCCATGTATCCGTATTTCATTACAATAGCTCCTCTAAACTCAAAAACCGCTCCCCTAACGCGAAGCGTATGGCCGACGAAAACGAAAACAAAAACGAACAGACCGTACAGGTTGAAGGTGTCCTCGAAGTCACGAAAAAGAAGACCGGACAACTTCTCGATCTAAGTAAAAACGGGCGTCAGCGCCCGACCGATCCCTTTATCCCCAAGGAATTGATTCGACGCTTCAAGCTGAGAACCGGTAACTATATCGTTGCCCAGGCGACCGCCGATCCCCGATTTCAAAATCCAAAGGTTAGATACATCGACACCGTCGACGGGCTTACAGTAGACGAGCGGCGCAAGAAACTGGATTTCATGCAGCTGACAACCATCACTCCGGAAGAGCAAATAAAGCTGGAGACGACCAAGGAGCGCATGACCACACGGGCCATGGACCTGTTCTGCCCCCTAGGGAAAGGGACCCGTGGGATTATCGTAGCCCCGCCAAGGACCGGAAAGACGACGCTGCTCACCCACATCGCTCAAGGGATCAAAGCGAACCATCCCGATATTCAAATATTGATTCTTCTCATCGACGAACGTCCCGAAGAAGTTACCGACTTCCGCCGCAATATCGACGGAGAAGTTTGGGCCTCATCCAATGACGAAGACCTTCAGAGTCACCTGAGAGTTGCTGACCTTTGCATCGAAAGGGCTAAGCGCCAGGTCGAAGTCGGCAAGGACGTTGTCATACTAATGGACTCGATTACACGTCTGGCACGGGCTCACAACTCTGCTAAAAAATCGGGGCGGACCATGTCTGGCGGTCTGGATATCCGAGCTTTGGAGAAACCTCGTCAAATATTCGCGGCCGCCCGGAACACCGAGGAGGAAGGAAGCCTGACCATTGTTGCTTCTGCCCTCATCGAAACCGGCAGCCGTATGGACGACATGATTTTCCAGGAATTCAAAGGCACGGGCAACATGGAGATGGTACTCGATCGCAAGGTAGCCGAAATGCGCCTGTACCCAGCCATGAACATCGCTTCATCGGGAACGAGACGCGAGGAACTGCTCATTCCGGAAGACGTACTCGATGGTATTCACTTTTTTCGACGCGCCTTGGTGCAGCAGAAGACCGAAGACGCCACGGAAACGATGCTCACGCGCTTGTCAAAAACCGACAGCAATCAGGACCTGCTCGACTTGATTAGCCGGTAATTTTTACTCTTTGTCTCTCTTTACAACAGTTTCCGTCACCGTTTGGGCCATGCCAAGACGAGATATGGGCGATTATCTCGAATAATGCCCACTTATCGCTTGAACTAGCTTAAACTGCTGGCAGAAAAGACTGTTTCTCTTCCCGAGGCTATCGGGGAGCTCCTCTTCATTCTGAGTCTTTTATGGAAAGTTTCTCACAACAGTGTCTCGACATGGCTCGCTCCATGCTCAGCCACAATTTGGATTCCATCAATCAAGATGGCACGATTACACCTGTGGAAGGTGAAGAACCTCGCCTCGACGAGCCCGGACATGCGGCGCTTGCGATTGGGGAGTTTTACCGGGCTACTGGCGAACCGGAACTAGACGGCAAGGATCTCATTGACCTAGCGGCTCGGTGCATCACCCAGCAGGTTTTTCGCGACCCCCCACAGGAAAACGGATTGGCCTACGCCGCCCTCGCCCTTCTTTCGTTTGGACCTTCCAAGGAACGGAATCCCGTATGGGAACGCCTGGTCGATGAAACGCGCGAGCGATTGGACAAACTGCTTCTGAACCGAAGCGACTACGACAATCACTGGCAGACCTTCAATATCGCGAAGGCCGTATGCCGCTTCAGTCTTGGACTTTCGAAGAAGGACGAAACGGGTCGCCTCATCGAGCGTTTCCTGGATCGCATCGACCAAACAAGCTCGAATGGCTATTTTGATGACGTTGATGACGGTATTGGCGGATCCTACTCCCTCTACGGAGTGATGTCTTTCGTATTCATTCGCCAGTCGCTTCAGCTTCATTCCAATCCTGGCTTGAGGGAACGCAAGTTGCCTAGCCTCCGCACATACGCGCAGAAATACATAAAGATTCTTCCCGACCTCGTTAGAGAGGACGGACTGGGCTGGGCTTTCTCGAAAAGCTCCGGCGCCTACGGGCAGATGCACTTGATCTCGCTCCTGCTGCAGGGCTTTCGCGATGGTTGGGTTCCAGAGGATCGCCAGCAAAAGTACTTCGACCTGTTGCGTCGCCTGTTTTACTTTTTCTACGTCACTTTCCTCGATCAAGAACATGGATACCTAATCATCCGCGATCAGGAACGCACCGCTTTCGCCGGTCATACCACGCGCCTCTCTAACTTTGACGGGGCCCGGTACCTGAGCCAATGGGCTAGACTTTCAAAGGATATCAAAGCGCCAACGGGAGCCCCCGCTGACCCATTCAAGTCTGGGTGTCGCTTCGTTATTTTCGACAAGTCTAATAAGAAAGAACAAGGACTCCTGCTTTACAGGAACGTCGATTCAGGGCTGCAGATTCAAATGCCGCTGGTCTCCTGCGGAGCGAAACCTACTGCAGACTGCCTCCCCTTCCCTCATTCACCCGGGGTATTCGATTGGCCAAACAATACCTATTTGCCCATTTTGATTCCGGAGCTCACCTTCCGAGGAGAACAGTACATTCCCGCATTTTACGGCAAACGCTGCACTACAGGACTCGGCTTTAAGCGCTCATTCTACTTTCGATACGAGCAACCCGACCTAATCAGCGCCAACGAGAAAATTGCCAACGATATCGGCTCGTGCAAGGTGAGCTGGACCTTCGCCGGTAACAAAATCACGAGCGAGTTCATCTACACCGTAAAGAATCAGATCACTATGGACCGATTCCGGTACATGCTAGCGATCGGCTCGCCCCATTCAAAGCACCGGGTAGATTCCTCCCCCATGCTTGGCCAGGAAGGACTCCGCTGCCAAGTTCTCAAGGATGACTTTCAAGGTACCTGGAAGGAAACGGAAGCGGTCACTAACGATCCTACTTACCGAGCCAACTACGGCAACCTGCACTACTTGCAAACCTTAGAGCGAGACCATCCGCTCATAATGCGACCCGGTCAAACCTACCGACTCTCAGTGTCGTTCGATCCGGACATCATTGCGGTAGGCGAAACGGTATAAGCGGCCCCTCGAAACCGCTCACTAATTAGCAGCTCGAATCGTCGCCAACCTCACATGCTGGCAAAACGAATCATTCCATGTCTAGACGTCCATGCAGGGCGAGTCGTCAAAGGAGTAAAGTTCAAGGAACTCCGCGACGCGGGTGATCCCGTCGCTTGCGCTAAAGCATACGATGAGCAAGGCGCCGATGAACTCGTGTTTCTGGATATCACTGCATCTAGTGACGAACGCGAGATCATGCACCACGTCGTTGAGCAGACGGCATCCGAGTGCTTTATGCCGCTCACGGTTGGCGGTGGCTTGCGCAATCTCGACAATATCACCCAAATGCTTCATTCGGGGGCAGACAAGGTAAGCCTGAATACCGCCGCGATCAACGATCCAAACCTTATTCTGGAAGCCGCCCGCAAATTTGGCAACCAGTGCATCGTCTTGGCCATCGACGCAAAACGCGATGGTGACAGCTGGCGCGTATTCACTCACGGTGGACGCAACCCGACACCGCTCGACGCCATTGAATGGGCTAAGAGAGCCGTCTCTTTGGGCGCGGGAGAAATCCTGCTCACCAGCATGGATGCGGATGGAACCCTCGCGGGCTACGATATTGAACTAACGCGCAGCATTTCCGAAGCGGTCGAGGTTCCGGTCATTGCTTCAGGAGGTGCCGGAAACTTGGATCACTTAGTAGATGTACTCGAGAAAGGCAAAGCCGACGCCGTTCTAGCTGCCAGCATATTCCATTTTGGCACCTACACGATTAGCCAAGCGAAACGGCGCTTGGAAGCCGCTCACGTTCCTGTGCGGCTTTAGCTTCGACCTTTTAGTTTGCAGGTCTCGGCCCTCTCGATCCCCGAGGCCCATTTTCTCCTCTGGGCCCCCTCGGACCTCCGGGTCCCCTGGTTCCTCCTCTAGGAGCAACGGCCCGCCGCGCGAAACTCTCATCTGGCTTCCCTTTATACATCCGCGGAACATAAGGGAATTGCTCCGTTATGTAGTAATGGTAGATCCCTTCTGGATATTCAGGCGTAGTTCCAAAACGCCCATTCAATACGTCTAAATCACCGTAGCCCTCGACATATTCCCAATCCGCAGTGAAACGTCCGTCATATTCACCACCAGGACTATCGGAGCCAGAGGGACGTGGCCCCTCTTTAATCTTCCAGCTGGATTTCATCTCCTTGATCCCACTCGCCGGATCATTCGCTTGCACGTATCCAAAATTCGCGTATATTGGGAATCTATCCGCCGCATAGCCAATCATCGTCATTTCGTCGGGCCTATCATGCGAGTGGAGCACTCCGTGAGGAACGCCGTGATAGTGGTAGGCCCCGGTAGGCTGAACATGAGCATTGCTGAGATCGATCCCCAAATTGACATGACCCGTTAGCGCCTCGTAGCGCCAACCGGAACGAGGATCCCTATTCCAGTACTCAGCGGTTCCCGGATCGATCGGGATTCCATTCAAGGCCACGCCAAAAGGATGCCTTTGCAATGAGGTCGGCTCTTCAGCAATTTCCGGCTTTGCGGGAACCTTCCACTTATGTTGCTGGGGAAGAATGGCATGCGGATTGCCGCGTCCTGGAAAACTTCCGGTCTCGTGATTTGGAACGCCATTGCTTTCAATATGCCGAAAACTGCCCTCGATAAAGATCCTCACCTCCGGTTCAGGTAGATCGACTTTCTCCATCTGCTCAGGCCTTTCACCCTGACCTCTAGGTCCTTCGCCTAGACCTCCCCGTGCACGCTCCTGGCCGAAGGATGATAGGCTTCCCCATATTGCGACTCCCACGGCGAAGATTCTTTTCAATCCTGTTTGCCCGATTCGTTTTCCCATGACATAACCAACTAACCAGCCAGCCTCTCGGTTACATAGAAACCGCAAACACCTCCCTAGCGACTCGTGACAGATAGATTTTCGGCATCCACGCTTGGCAATCGGGAACAGGTCGCTTTACTCCATTCCTATGATCAAATTTCTTCATACCCGTATCCGCGTAAGCGATCTTGAAAAATCAATCGACTGGTACTGCAAAAACTGTGGTTTCACCGTTTTAAAGCGTAACGACAAAAGCCCTTCGGGCAATCAGATCGTGCATTTGGAACTCCCTGGCAATGCCCACACCCTCGAGCTTACCTATTCACCTGACTTTAAGGTCGAATTTCCTGAAGACCTGATGCACACCTGCCTGGGCGTCGACGACATCGTGGAGTATTGCCAAATGCTAGAAGACAATGGTGAAGACGTTTGGCCAGGTGACTGGAAAACTAAGTTCACTTCCGGCGGTCTCAAAATGGCGTTCATAACCGACCCTGACGGATACGAAATCGAAATCCTGGAAAACTAACCCGGCAGCAGCTCCCTTCCCGCAGGGCCAGCGTTTGCGCTGTGCCCACTCACGCACTATTAGCTAATCGAGCATGCGTACCAGGCTGCCCTCCACAAAGTCGGCTGCTACCTTCTCTAGCTTCACTTCGGCACAGCGATTCGCCAGGTCCGCCCCGTTCGCACTGTCACGCGGAACGACCACTCGGATGTAGTTGTCGGTATAGGACGGCCACGAGTCAGGACGTGGATTCTCAAACAGAACTCTCATCGTTTGGCCTAGATGGGCTTCGTAAAAGTCATATCGCTTATTCGCCGATAATCGTCTGAGTCGAGCGCTGCGCCTTTGTCGTTCCACGATTGGCACCTGATCCTTACGTCTAGCAGCTAAAGTTCCCTCCCTTTCGGAAAATGAAAAAACATGGCAATAGTCGAAAGGGTTTTCCAAAAAAACGCGGCAGGTTTCCTCAAACGCTTCCTCCGTCTCCCCCGGAAAGCCAACCATGATATCTGTCCCAATATAAAGTCCGGGCACGCTCTCATGCGCGAGCGACAGAAAATCCAGGTATTCGCCTATTGTATACCTTCGTTTCATTTCTCGCAAAACCTTGTCGCTCCCGGCCTGTAAGGGAATGTGGAGAAACGGAAGCAATGCGTGATCCACTGAATTCATCCGATCGAACAGTTCTATTGGAATCGTCGTCGGCTCAATGCTGCTAATACGAATCCGGTCGATACCTCTAATCCCGTCCAAGGCATCCAATACCGCCAGCAAGTTTCCATCCTCAGACCGATAGGTCCCAATATTGACTCCGGTAATAACAATCTCGCGAACCCCTTGGCTCGCCTTGGCCTTGGCTTCTTCAACCAAATTTCCGAGATCCCTTGAACGCGAGGCCCCCCGAGCGAAGGGGATGATACAAAAACTGCAAACAAAGCTGCATCCATCCTGGATTTTCAAATTAGCCCTTTGATTGAAGGGCGCGTCCCCAAAAAAGCTGATCGAAAAGTCATCCTGACTGATCTTGTCCCTTATGATGACTGGCCTCTCATTTTTCCCTTGGCCGATAAAGTCCACCACACTCATTTTGTCCTGGTTGCCTATTATGAGATCCACTCCTCCAATTTCAGCAATTTCCTTGGATCCCATTTGCGAATAGCAACCGACAACTGCCGTATAGGCCTCCGGATTTTTCCGCACAAACTGCCGAATGCTCTGCCGGCATTTTGAATCAGCCAGATTAGTCACGGTACACGTATTGATAATGCCCAAATCCGCGGCCTCGCCAAACGGGACAATCTCGTAGCCCTCGTCTTTCAGCCGCTGCTCTATCAGCATCGTTTCTGATTGGTTTAAACGACACCCCAGCGTGTGCAACGAAGCCCTCTTTGTAGCTCTAGATACCATTTTACGGAGCTGAAAACCCAAAAGCGCCAAAACCAGATTGTCATCAAAATTCCGTCCTTCGCCCACCAGCTACCCTATAAAGCCAAAAAACTTTAGAAGGTTCTAAAGTTTTTTGGCCTTATGGAAACCCTTGGGTTCGGATTCTTTGACGAGTTTCCTTGTTTTTGAACTCGCTCCTCTGGATTTCCCAGATTTGACTTCCGCTCGATCAAAATGGAGTTCCTTGAGGAAATACGAAGCGGCAATCGATTGGCCAAATGGAATATCAGTCCCATTGATTTTGGGCTCTTCATTTGCTTCGTTTTTATGGGATCCTTTCTTTTGTCAGGACTCTTTGTCAGTGGCTACGCGTACCTTAGTGGCGGAGAACCAGACCTCGAGTCACTACCCATAGTCATCGCCTCTGGATTCGGACTTCAATTGAGCAGCGTGCTGGCCTGGCTCTTGTTTAAGTTTTTCGTAACTTATGAAAGTGAGGATCGACCGGATAGCTTCAAAAAATCGGTTACAATCGGAGTTGTGGGATTCATCTGCATTTACCTCGCTCTCATTCCAACCATGCTTGTCTGGAAGGCGCTTCTTGACGCACTTCAGTTCGAATATGAGTACCAGTTGCCCGTCCTGCTCGTCCAAGGCGGTGGATCTCCTCTCGAGATGAGTCTGATGGCCCTCCTAATCGTCGTAGTGGCACCGATTTGCGAAGAGATCGTTTATCGGGGATTCCTCTTTCGCTATCTAAACCGCCGTGTATCCCTAGGTTTGGCAATCGCAATTTCATCCGGCATCTTCGCCCTGATGCACTTGAATCTCTACAGTTTCCTCCCCCTTTTCATTCTCGGAGGGGGACTCTGTCTCGTTTACAGACTTTCTGGGAGCATTGTATCCAGTATTACAATCCACGTTTTGTTCAATTTCGTAAATCTACTCATGATTTACTTCGTTGAACCTATTCAGCTATGAATCCATTCGCCCAATCCCGCGAAGACCGCGTGGGCTCTTTAGGCGAGACGGTGTTGATCAAAAGAATCAGCGAATGGCTGGGGTCAGCCAGTCCGGACGCTCCCGCTGGCATAGGTGATGATTGCTCCGCTGTCCCTCTCCCTTCAGACAAATCTTATCTACTGACCACCACCGACCCGGTCATCTATCAGCGCCATTTCGACGACCAATTGAAACCTGAACAGGTCGCAACCAAACTCCTCAATCGGAACATAAGCGATATCGCTTCTATGGGGGGAACTCCCCGACATGCCACACTGTCGCTCGCCCTTCCAAATCACTTATCCATTGATTGGTTACAGCGCTTTTACACCGGCCTCTCCCAGGAGGCGTGCCAGCGGCAAATTCAGGTCAACGGTGGCGATGTATCCCCTACAGAAGAATTTCTCGGCGCTTTTATGACTTTAGTTGGCTACGGAAACGAACGAATTCTGAAGCGAAAAGGCGCATCCCTTGAGGCACTCGTTTTTGTGACCGGCTCGCTCGGGGGCAGCAGGCTCGAAAAGCACTTCAATTTCGAACCAAGACTTTCCGAAGGACAATGGCTCGCAACCCAAAAGGGCGTCTCTTCCTGCATGGACCTTAGTGACGGACTCGGGAAAGACTGCGCAGCCATTCTACTCGATCACTGTGGCGCCACAATTGACGCTAGCCGAATCCCTATCAGCGAGGATGCTCGCACATTATCCCAATCAAGCGGTCGATCCCCCCTTGATCATGCGATCAACGACGGCGAAGACTATGAACTCCTTTTCACTTTGGAAGCAGACCAAGACTACGATAGGTTTATCAGCGACTGGAAATCTCAATTCGAGACGAGTGTCACTCAAATCGGCCATATCACAAAAAGAGTAGCCAATCATCCCAGCGTAGTCTTTTCCAACTTGGGCGGTAAGATAGACCCTACAGGATATGACCCTTTTAAAACGTCTTAAATCAGGTATCGAAACCTCCAGTGCCGCTGATACCATTGAGCTGGCCAAAGAACTCGAGTCTACTTTGCCGGAAGAATCCGTACTGACCCTTGAAGGAGATTTAGGGACGGGCAAAACAACCTTCATAAAGGGAATCGCCCTCGGCATGGGCATCCAAGATGTCATTACGAGTCCTACATTCAACATATTTAATACATACCGTGGCCCTAAGACTCTCCTTCACATGGACGCCTATCGACTGGAAGGGAGTTCCAAAATAATCGATGAACTGATGCTGGAAGACTTTATGACGCCACCCTACTGCCTCGCCATTGAATGGCCGGGGAACTTAGGACAAATACCCTGGACCGTTACGCTTTCGCTTCACCTTTCAATCCTGCCCAACAGCAACCATTGGATACGCACCGTATCCTAGCGCATTTTTCAGTGGGACCGTCGCTCGTCTGTGTAGAATTGGGTGAGAAAAATTTCGCTACCAGCAAATCCTGTCAGAGCTTTTGCTCAGACTCTGTCGCATCGTGGGTCGGGCTCGACTGCCCGGCGAGCCGGCACTTGGGTCCTGCTTGCCTGATCATCCCCAATCCTCAACTCGACCTCCACGGCTCGCCGAGCCGTCGAGCTCCACCTTTGCGACCTTACATAGGGTAAATGCTCTAGCCCAGACAACGGACCTAACAGTCACCTATAGGCTACTTTCAAATCCCCAAAGAAACTGGAGGCCTAAGCTTCGGTTTTCGCTTTCTCAGCCTCGAGATCTTCTTCGTCTTCCTCTGATGAACTCACCGCAGGTTCTTCTGGCACCGCAGGAGACTTGTCAGAAGGAACGGGGTCTTCGACGGTTTCAGCAACCGGCTCAATCGCTTCCGTCTTCGGTGATTCTGCAGTTGTCTCAGGTGTTGCAGTTGGCTCTGCCGCTTCGGGCTCAGGCCCTTGATTTTCGACCGCTTCTTTGATTTCGACTACTGCTTCCGCCTAATTTGAAACAGATTGAGAGCCTTCTTCGGCCTGCGTCACATCCTCCGTTTCGACCACGACAACCTTTACGGCTTCCACGCTGGAAACTACTTCATCCTCTGCTACGGCTACTTCTGGAGTCAATTCGGCCGATGGAGCCGAATCTTGTTTAGAAGCCTCAGCTTCCGGTTTTTCAGAATCCGCTTTCTCATCCGGGACTGGATCGGAGGGAATCGCATTTTTAGATGTATCCGATTTCTTGGGGCTAGTCGCCTTAGGTTCGTTGTCCATCACTGCTTGCGCGAACAGTGAATCATCGCTAAAATGGCTCACGTATCCATCGGCAATTAGCCAGTGCAGGTCCTGAGAAAGCCTCTTTTCATCATGGGCAACATCAGGATACTCTTGTTTAAGCCACGCTTCATATTGCGCGGGCAATTCCTTCGCCTTAATATTCTGATGTTCCTCGATAAAGCGTATCAGCCGATCGAGCGAATCAGACATCACTTGCCCTTTTTTGCGGAAATTTCGTCGTGTTGCGCAAATAAGGGTAACGCCTTTGGAGCCCTTCTTGTAAATACTGAATTTCTCACGGCGCAGGCGACCTCGAATAGCATTGGCGGTTTCGAGTGGAAATCTCTGCTGACGTGCCAGCTCCCCTGCCACGGCCCGGCTGGCTTCTGTATTCGAATACTTGTCAAGGACCACTCCTGATACGCGAGCATAGTTGACCGCCTTCACGATCTGCTCTTTTTGATTCGTTCTCAAATAGCCAATAGCGTCGTTGAGAGAATCGAAGGTTTGCGGCTCTATCCCTTCCGCTGCCTTGCTGGTATAGCGGGTGCTCTTCTTCATCAACTCCAGCCACTCGTTGACCGCCTCCTCTTCACGAACTTGCTCAATCGATGCCTTGAATTTCTCGAACGGTGTATTGCTGAGTTGCGTCTTGTGGTGCAAATTCAGAAACTCCTCATACCGGTGATAGTTCGGCGGACCTATCAGCTTTTTCGTAATGCCACAGCGATTCACAAACGGAAAGTTCCCTGTCGGCGGTTCGACTTCCACTTCTTCCGTATCGAAAAGTTCATCCGCGTAATTAGCGACCGCATGCTGAATGGCTTCTTCTTCCGTTTCGAAGGGCATCCCATCAGGCACCGAAACATACACTCGGTCTGGCTTCTCGCCTTTAGCTGCTTTCCGCGTCACACTCGCGACATATCGGTCCGACTTCTCTAGGAAAATCTTAGCCACATGAAAAAGCTCATAGGTGATATGGTTCGTCCTCAACGCCTTGATAATGGTAGAGAAGCCCGCATCATCCGGATAGAAATCCACCGCGAACACCGCACTTTCATAAGGTCGGAAATCTTGAAAGCGACCGCCTCGTGGGTGGTCCTCTCCTCCGGCACGATTACTTCGACTTTGGAATCGTCGATCTCCAGACTGATGCTGCCCTCCCTCTCCTCGCGGAGCCCTGTCCGCGAACGAACGTTTCGGAGGCCTCCGGTCCTTTCCAGGGCCACCACCGCCGGCGCCGCGGCGATCCGGTCGTCTTCCCTGGCCTCCACCACGACCGAAGCTTGTCCGGTCGTCGCCCTTGGGCTTCTTTCCGGCATCCGTCCATTGGGTGCCAAAGCTAAAGCTCTGAAGAGCGGATAGATCGAGGGATTGGGATTCCGGCTCTTCAGTCGGCTCCGTGGGTTCCGTAGGTTCCTGGGAACTGGGTTCGGTCATTGGATTTTTTTAAAAGGGAGCCGAGAAGGGTCCCCGAAGTTGATAGTTTGTCTAAGTCAAATTGCGTAATGATACGTAATCGGGACCGTTTTATTTGGAAAACACCTGAGAATCAACCCAATTGACGCAATAAATCAATTTGTTTGTTTTGACGCTTTACATCAACGCCCATCTATCGTTTTTTTCCGCCTTCCTCAATCGCTCAGGTGGTGGAATTGGTAGACACGCACGCTTGAGGGGCGTGTGCCGAAAGGTGTAAGGGTTCGAGTCCCTTCCTGAGCACCAGGCTTCGCGAGGCACAAGCCGAGACGAAGCCTGTCGCGGCGTAGTAAAACGGAGCCGGACTTTATCCCCAACCCGTAAGCTACGCCCGGGCAAGCCAATCGAAACAAGCCACTTCATGTGGCTTTTTTTGGGCTAGGACGGGACGAGCGCACCGTTTGACGAAGCGACTAAAGGAGGGCAGATGGGGAAACGCGAAGCGTTGGTCCGAAGGACTTTGAGCGTACTAGCTCAAATCCAATCCCCTTCAATTAGGACATTCGCATTGTCGGCCTGAATTTCCAAACGCCTGTTCATGATCGGCACGTTCAAAGGTTCACGATCGGCCTATCGTTGGACCAAATAGGATAAGACCGAAATACCAAAATCAATGATAGTGGCGCCACTAATTTGGAAAGCGGCAAACCATGAATGTTATCTTATTAACTGTATTTCTCGGGCTGATACTAGTCGGACTAGCGCTGGTGCTGTTCTTCTACATCAGTGCGACTTCAGGAAGAAGCAGTCCCGAGCAAGACAGTTTAATGCCACTTGATGACGATGAAGTTCGCACTCCAAAGAAATGCCAGGTCTGCCTGAAAAAACTAGAAACAGGTCTTCAAGTAAAATTCCGCCAGTTCATGCTCGCGTCCATCATATGGGGATTGGTCGCCATGTGTGTCGGTGTACTCATAGCCTTGCAGCTGAACTACAAGTTCCTCAATTTTAACATGGAGTGGCTTACCTTTGGCAGATTACGCCCCCTCCACACAAACGCTGCGACATTCGTCCCAAATTGCGGGTCAGACACCAACTGGTCGGGGTCTTTAGAGATCCGCCCTGCTTCGATCCATTAAAGAATTGGGGATTATTAGACAGTCTCTAAGCCATACTTTGTTACATGGCGAAATGGTCATGCCCCACCTAATAACGATAGTTCGAAATCCAACAAAGAAGAACTAATGCTTACTTCGATTAGAAATTCTTCGAAAACCCATTTTGCATATTACAAGGCCTTGGTCATTTATAGCCAGATTTGAGTGATGGTTTTACTCGCAATAACAATTCCTTCACCTATCAACGGAAATACCATTACTCTCATTACTCTTACCCATCCTCATCAGCACACGTCATGGATTGTATAAACCATCCCTTTTGGAAGAACGGACGCCTCCTAGCGCTGGTCATTCTCTTCCTTTCTCCCTTTTTCGTTTCCTGCTCCCAACCGATCGAGACCCCTTCCGCCTACGCAGGCAAGAAGGCCCTATTTCTATTAGGTGAACACGAATACGGCACACCTGAAACTTTGCCTGCAATCGCAAAGTCCCAACTCGAGCCGCTTGGCATCGCAAGCGTCATCATCAAGGCCAAGTCCGACAATCGCGAATCGGACCTTTGCCATACTTTCGAAGGGCTTGAATTGCTAGAGTCCGCCGATATTCTCGTTCTCAGTACTCGACGCCGATTTCCCACAACGAGCGAACTCGCGAATATACGGAAATTCATCGAATCGGGAAAACCCGTCATCGCCGTTCGAACGGCGAGCCATGCCTTTGGGGCACGTGAAAAAGGAACGGGATACCAGCCCCTGGCTGGCCACGATTCCTGGAACACCTTCGACATCGACGTCCTAGGCGCCCATTACACCGGTCACTATCGGGACATCGAAGGGCTTCCGCCCTTGGCAGTCGAAGCCTGGATTGAAGCATCCGCATCCGATCACCCTATCGTACAAAACCTTTCTTTCAACGCCCCTATACTTATTGGCCACAAGCTCTATCAGTACGAAGACCTCGATCCGGGGATCGATGTGATCATGAGTGCCAGACACACCAAGGAAGAGCCGCCACACCCCATCGCATGGACCAACGAACAAGACGGAAAGCGCGTTTTCTACATGTCTCCCGGCGGTGTTGAAGAAATGGCTACACCCGAGATACAGTCCCTTCTCAAAGCCGCCGTTTTATGGGGCTTGGATGGCGGGACGAAGTAAAGATCTCGGGGCAAGGCCCGAGGCATTTCTAAAGGTAGGGACGATCGGCTCGATCCTCCTGAATTCGAATACGGAGGACCGAGCCGGTCCTCCCTACCAAAGACGGCAACGAAGCCACCGACAGGTCGGGGTCTGCGACAAGCTTAAAGGTATTTGCCCGGAGGGAATAAAGAGTCATACATCAATTGAAAAGCCACCTTAAGGTAGCGGGCGACCTCACTCCTTCGCTGAAGCTACAGCGGCGCAAGCCGGGCGCCCACCCGATTGATACGACTATGGGTGCTCGGAGATCCCCCGCTACCCAGGTTGAACCTTACGTAACTCTAATCCGTAGGAGCGGTTTTACACCGCGATCCACAGCCTCATATTATCTCGGTGTAAAACCGCTCCTACGGAAGGCGAACCGGGACTTGGCACGAGGTAGGGCTGACTACCCCTAGTCAGCCGTTAGTCTATCAAATGCCGACGAATCGCGGCTGTTTAGGGATAAACCGCCCTACCAGAATTCGCCACGATAGGTCGCCAATATCCCCACCACCCACGTCCCCCGAACCACGCCCCTACCTAAACCCTTTTCTCTCGACCCCGATTTGAATAGACCTAACCATGACTATCGTGTACCCACGAAGATTTACCCTAAAATCGATTCTCGTCGGCATCGCGTTGGCAATCGGTTTTTCCCTTTCCCATGCCCAAGAGAACAACCGCACACTCCCTAAAGTAGCGGCCAATGGCGGACTGCCTGCAGCGGAATCACTCGCGAATCTAGCGCCTGGCGAGGGCCTCACAATCGACCAGATCGCTTCGGAGCCGCTCGTTGAGCAGCCATCGTTTTTACGCTTCGACGAAAGGGGTCGCCTCTGGATGGTGCAATACCGGCAGTACCCGACTCCCGCCGGACTGGAGATAAAGAGCCGCGACACCTTTTGGCGCAACACTTACGATCAAGTTCCCGCTCCTCCGAGCCACCCCAACCACGTTCCTGGGGCAGACCTCATTACGATTCATGAAGACTCCGATGGAGACGGCACGTTCGACCAGGTAAAGACCTTCGTAGACGGTCTTAGCCTCGTTACTAGCGTAGCGTGGGATCGTGAGGGTGTCTGGGTGCTACAGCCTCCCTACCTCCTTTTCTATCACGACGAAAACCAAGACGATATCGTCGAGGGGCCGCCAGAAGTCCACTTGCGTGGATTTGGAATCGAGGATTCACACTCCATCGCTAGCAGTCTCAATTGGGGTCCGGACGGATGGCTTTATGGTTCGCAAGGGTCCACCGTTACCGCCGCGATTGAAGTAACCGGAAGAGACGACCCGCCCATCAAAAGTGTCGGACAGCTTATCTGGAGGTACCACCCGGAAAAACGCATCTACGAAATCTTTGCTGAAGGCGGATCTAACATGTGGAGCTGCCAGTTTGACTCTCTAGGCCGCCTTTACGCCGGGACAAACGAGGGTGGAAAATTGGGCTATCACTTTATGCAGGGCTCCTACAATCGGAAGAACTTCGGCAAGCACGGCGAGCTTTCCAATCCCCATGCCTACGACTATTTCAACGGTATTGAAGAATCCACGTCACAACGGGTAACCACGAACCTGTTGGTATACGACGAAACTTCCTTTCCCGAAAGGTACCATGGCTCGATGATTACCACGAATCCTTTGGCCGGACGCGTATTCGCATCGGAGCTGGTCCCGCAAGGCCCCACCTTTCATGCCAAGTCCATCGATCTCATTATCGATTCCGATGATCGCTGGTTTCGTCCCGTTTACGCGGATACGGGACCCGATGGAGCGCTCTATATCGCGGACTGGTACGACTCCCAAATCAACCACATGGAAAACCACGAGGGCCGCATTAGCCCCAAGGATGGGCGTGTCTACCGGGTTCGATCCGAGGGCTCCTACCAATTCCCAAAACTAGACTTGAGAGATGCCTCGACTCAAGAACTCGCTATCCTTCTGAGGGATGAACGACGCTGGTATCGAGACACCGCGAGACGCCTGATCAATCAGCGTCAGGACAAGTCCATTCTCCCCACCTTGCAAAACTGGCTAAGGAACGAAACCGGGCAGACCGCTCTCGAAGCGCTTTGGGCGATCAACCTCCTGCGAGGGTTCGAATCTAAGGAACGGCAGATCGCACTGTCCCATACCAATCCCCATGTAAGGAAATGGGCAATACGCCTCATCGCCGACGACTACGAAGCGACAGACAAGGAATATCTCCTACTCGCGAACGCGGCAGCCTCAGATCCAAACATCGAGGTACGACAGCAACTCGCTTCCTCGGCCAAGCGCCTCCAAACATCCGGCGGACTTGAGATTGTCAAGGAACTGCTTAAGCGGGATGAGGACGCACAAGACCGCTACATTCCTTCTTTCGTCTGGTGGGCTATGGAGTCCTTTGCCTCCAGCGACCCCCAGCAAGTGGTCAGTCTTTTTGAAGACTCTTCGCTCTTTACCCATGAAATGGTTCAAAATTCGCTGCTCAGTCTCATCATGCGAAGACTGGCGGCCGAAGGAAGCCGCGAGTATTTGCGTGAAGGGGCACGGCTTCTGGGTCTCGCCCCGGATCAAGCCTCCAAGGACCGACTACTGGCAGGGTTCGAGGAAGCCTACCGCGGTCGCTCAATGACCGGGCTACCTGAAGAGCTTCTCAGCGAATTGAGCAAAGCAGGCGGCGGTTCGCTAGCCATGCAACTGCGGCAGCAGATACCTGAATCTCTCGTTCGGGCCAAAGCAGCCCTGACCAGCGCCAGAACTTCCGAGATCGAACTACAGAGAATCATCGAAACGCTAGGAGAAGTTCCTCAGCCTCAATTGCTAGCTACCCTACTTGAGAGATTTGAGAGTTTCAGTGCGACCACGCAAGAGATCACTCTGTCCGCACTTCGCGCTTACGACGACCCCAGAGTGGGGATTCACATATCGGGCTTGTATTCTAGTTTTCCTGACTCTCTCAGAACCGCCGCCCAAACGCTCCTCTCCAGTCGATCCCAATGGGCGATCCACTGGATGGGAAAAGTGAAGTCCGGCACGATTGCGAAAGACCTGATTCCACCTTCGGCAATCACCAGTCTCCGTCACCTCGGCGACCCGAACCTCAATTCCCTCATGGATGGAATCTGGACGGATTCGAGCGGCGGAACGGACGAGGAAGTCGAGGAGATCAATCGCTTGCGCTCTCTCCTCTACAGCGATTCCCATACACCCGACCCCTATCACGGCAAGGAGCTCTACAATCAGCGATGCGCCGCCTGCCACACGCTCCACTCAGAAGGAGGAAATATCGGACCCGAATTAACCGGGTACCAGCGACAAGATCTGCAAAGCCTCTTAGTAGCTATATTAAGACCCAATGCCGAGATCAGGGAGGGCTACGAGAACTACCTCGTCAAAACGAAGGACGGACAAACTCTGGCCGGATTCATTGCCGATCAAGATGAGCACGTCATCGTCCTGCGACCCGCAGGAGGCCAACCCGTCCCGATCGACCAATCCAACATTGAGAGCCTAGCGAGCGCCGGCATTTCCCTCATGCCCCCAGGACTCCTCACCGGTCTCGACCCATCCTCGCTAACCGATCTCTTCTCGTATATACAGTCGTCGCAGCCGCTTTTCAAGAAGAGGCAATAGATACCCTACAGGGTTTCCTGTACGAGCGACAGCGTCAAATAGAGCTGCCATGTGAAGCGTAGCGTAACTGGGTTAGCTCATTTGTTTTGTTGCACATCTTATGAGAGAGGCAATGAGTAATACTAGGTTGCTAAAGCTTCCCAGAATTGTGGATACACCTGGATCCGTCGAATAAAATGATCAAAAAGGAATAGTACCAGAGCGGATGGGAAAACCCAACGGCCTCTGGCACTGCTTCTTTCCAGGTAAATAAACGTGAACAGTAAAACGTAAAGAGTAAGCAGTACAAAATCGACCACCTTCCCAAGCGGGCTTGATTGGTGTAGATTGTCCTCGTTGACTCCATCGTATTGTTGGCCTTAGCTTGAATAGTGGTATCGCATTTGCAGAAAGGCGATACCTTCGTCGGTGATCTTGTAGACAATTCTGTGTTCTTCCGTGATCCTTCTAGACCAACATCCAGATAGGTTATGTCTGAGTGCTTCAGGTTTTCCAATGCCTTCGAACGGACTCCTTTTAATGTCTTTGATCAATACGTTGATGCGTTTTATGACTCTTTTGTCGGTTTTTTGCCAGTAGAGATAATCTTCCCAAGCCTCTGGGGCAAAAAGGAGGTTCATGCGTCTAGATCTATCTCTCTCTTCTTGGCTTTCCCTTTCTCAAGGCTTTCAAGTGAGGAAACCAGTCTCTTTGCGTTTGATGGACTTCTAAGCAGGTAGGCGGTCTCCTCAAGGGCTTCATAGTCATCTAGCGACATCATTACGACTGATTGATTTCGTTTACGCGTGATAATCACCGGATCTCTGTCATTACAGACCTTGTCGATAGTGGATGCTAGATTCTCTCTTGCCGCGGTGTAAGTGATTGCATTCATATGGACAGGAAGCTGTACAACTTATGCAGAATGTCAATCTATACTTTTGCTGAACAGTGTTAATATGTGTAGTTTTTCGTCACATAACGCGAATTGGAAAGAGACTTTTTTACATGGTATGAAAGGTAAAAGTGTTCGCTTTTTCCTTTCGAAGCCAGAATTTGAAGAAGCTGGGCAGATAGGGCATGTCGTGTAAACTGGGCTCAAAATCCTTATGTTTCAATGGGAATATAGGTATTTACCATAATTACCTTGATCGATAGGCGAGATTTCCGGATATTGCATACCTTGTATGAAGGAATAATCCGAAACGGCCCACAGCGACGGCCCCGATTCGTGTTATGTGAAGTCGTTTACAACTGAGAGAGAAGAGCGGTAAAACGAAGTCTTTTACAACTGTAAAAAACAGTCTGGCTTTCCTCTGAAAGTGGTTTGCTATGTTTCGTAGGAATGAGGGATCGAACCGAGCCTGATTCACCCAAATCAGACTCCCTACTTCCACTGCAGGTACGCCACCAAGTCTATCACTTCATTTTCGGATAGTGACTGCAATAGGCCTTCTGGCATGGTCGATTGCTCTAACTGCTCCATTTTAGCGATATCGCTATGAGGCACGATTTCCTCTCCTGTTAGGCCAACGATTGTCAACGTGTGGGTCGACCGCGAACTGACAGTACCCGAAAGGACACGTCCGTTTTTCAGCGTAAGCACCGTCATCCAGTAGTCCTTCGGCAACACCGCACCGGGATCGATAATGTTCTCAAGAACATAATACAGATTGCTCCGGTCCGCGCCGTTCAGCTCCGGACCTAATTGGCCACCTTCACCGTATAAGGAATGGCAGGACGCGCAGGTTTGCTCAAATACGCGTTTGCCTTCATCGTAGTCCGCGCGGGCCAAAACTTCCGGCGTGAGCCGATCTTGCCAGGTCTGGATGAGCTCTATTTTTTCCGCCGGACTGTTGCGGAGCTTCCCCCAGATAGTCTGCAACCGTTCGGACAACGTCTCGTCGCCTAGATTGAGAATTTGACGCGCATAGAAGGCGGGAACATCCTTGGGCGCTACCTGATCGTCCCGCATCGCTTGCAGGAGGTATTCAGCGAAGGTGGCACGCGAGCTTAGAGTTGCCAGAGCGGCATCCCGATCATCAAGACCGTAGCGACGATAGTCTTTCAAGAGTCGCTCGGGAATGCGCGAGTCGTCAAAAGCCGCCAGTTCTCGGATCGCTTGGTTTCGTCGCGTCGCGTTATCGAGCAAGGCGATCCAATCATCGACCTGCATCGCATCGGCCGATTCGAATACGGGAGTAATGGAACGAGCGAGTTCGCTTACTTCCGAAATTGGAGAATCCGCTACCAAGTTCCAATTGTGCGGAGCCTTTAGTTTTTTCAGTCCATTCAAAGCCTCCTTAATGCCTGTGAGTCCCGCCTGGGCATAGGCGATGCGACCCCCTTTAGCTTCCTTGGAAACCACGTCCACCAACCGCGGGATCAATTCCGAATTCTGATCGAAGTCCGATGCAATTCGGCGGGCGATATTCTTATAAACCAGCAAGTCATGGCTCTTTCTGAGCAAGCCGAGTCCGCGTACGGGATCCGTTCCCACTAACGGCTCCAGCCCATACCAAATCATTTGCGGCAAATTCTGATCGGTTTCGTATCCAAAATCCACCAATAGATCATCTGCAATCTCCCATTTATGAGTGGCGTCGAATTTGGGAAATGTAGAAGCGATGTAGAGACGGACCAGCGAGGAACGACCATCCCGAGCCATGGTCCGGATCTTCGCGAATTGGGCAGCGCTGGGACTGCCCTCTTCTCCGATCAAACGAACGGCCCAACTGCGAATGTATTCATTTTCATGATCTAACAATTGCGTTAGTAGACTCTCATTCACTCCTCCCGTTGAATGCAGCGCCCAAATCAGTCGCAATTGGCGATCTGCTGGCAAGCTCCCGGAAGTGAGTCTCTGGACCATTTCAGTTCTGGCTTCTGCGAGGTCCCTTCCCTCAGCATACCGCTCCTGTAGAATCCGCCGGGATTGGCGCACATACCAATCATTGCGGTGCAACTGGTAATCGACCAGCTGCCTGTCCGACACCTTACCCAGATCAATCGGCCCCGGATTCTGAACGTTTCCATAGACAACCTTATAGATGCGACCGCTGGTGCGGTGGACACCATCATTGTCGTGACATTCCCCGACGTCGGTCCAGTCGGACAGATAAACGCCTCCGTCCGGACCGTATAGCTGGGTCACCCCGCGATACCAAGAGTGGTTTGCCTTCATGAAATCTTCGCGATGCGTGCTCTTGAATCCCGATCCCTGTCGCAAAATCGCGTCGTTGTTGATGCGACGCCCGTGGGTGTTGCTCATGAAGACCGTGTTTCGATATTCCGCGGGCCAATTGTCTCCCAAATAGATCATCGCCCCGCAGTGAGAAGCTCCGCCTCCTAGCTCGTCGGTGGGTCCATCCACCCCGTAATGGTTCGCGCGATTGTCCCTCCAATCGCCAGCGAAATGCAAATGATCCGGGCAACTTTGGATACGGTCGTAAACGTGGGGATCAAAGCCCTGACCAAACATTCTCGGATAGTAGGCCCCGGGGATCACATGCCACAGATGTCCATTCACGTTTCCGGTCATGAACATCTCGCCCATTTCATTCCAATCGAGGCCCCAGGGATTCGTCGTTCCGCGGGCCACCACTTCGAATTCATGGCTCACCGGGTGCACGCGAAAGATCCCACAGTCCATTTCAATCCTTTCCTCCTTCGCGGTGCCAGGGATTCCCACAAACGAAGGCGCCAATATTCCGTGGCGACCATAAAGCCATCCGTCCGGACCCCACTTGAGGCCGTTAACGAAGTTGTGGCTCCCAGAGGTGGTGAAGCCGTCTAAAATCGTTTCTGCCGGACCATCGGGAATGTCATCCCCATCCCGATCAGGAATGAACTCCAAGTTGGGAGAGTCGCAAATCCACACGCCGCCAAACCCAATCGCAAATCCCGAGAGATGCTTCCCCTTATCATAGAAAACCTTCCTCGAATCAAATTGGCCGTCGTTATCCGAATCTTCGAAAATGACGATGCGATCCTCTCCCTTCATCTCCCACTCTTTATAGGAATAGGACTCTGCCACCCACAGCCTTCCGCGTTCGTCGAAGTTCATGGCTATCGGCTGCCGCACATCTGGCTCTCCCGCAAACAAGGTAACCGAAAATCCCGGTGGCAAAGTCATCAAGGCCGTGGCTTCTTCCGCCGTGGGCGGGTTTTCCCCTTCAGCCTGCGTGTTGATCGGCTGGTAGTCACCTGCCAAAATGGAGGCGGTAATGGAGACGCAAGAGATGACAAAAACGATTTGTGATCCTACCCAACGAAATGGGCCAATGGGGTGATTCATATTATTCAACACTTAGATGCGAGTTCGCCGGATAGGCAAGCGACACTTGGCGTGGTGGTTCGAAAGGTGATATATCGCGTTTGCGTACACCGAACAATACCGATCAAACCGGTGAAGGGTATCTCAGGCGTCATCGTCCAGACATAAGCGTTTACGAAGGATCATTTAACAGCATGCGCAACTTTCAGTTGCTGGCGTATGGTCGCGGGCGACAGGACGGGGTCTGCGACAACAGGCTGCGCCCGTAATGAGTTTCGGGGTATTTCTAAGGTAGGGAGGACCGGCTCGGTCCTCCGTTTGGGTTGCTAAGAGGACCGAGTAGGTCCTCCCTACCAAAGCTGAATGGAATAAGTTCGGTCAACTCACCCCACAATAACGCTATTTTTCCACGGTCATGACACCCCGCATGATGACCCAGTGTCCGGGAAATGTGCAAATGTACGGATACTCTCCTGTCTCTTTGGGGGCGATGAATCGCAGGGTTTCGCTCGTATCCGGATCTAGGAGCTTTGTCGCGAAAAGCACTTTGGGCGAATCAGGGACGAAATGCTTGGATGCGCCATTGGGATCCGTCGCCATTTGGTTTCCCGCCATGCCAACTTCTTCAGCTGCTCCAGGTTCGACGATAACTAAATTGTGTGGCGTCGCCGTAGGGTTCTCTAGGGTCAACTTAACGGGCTTGCCAGCTTTCACCGTAAACGCTGTCACCGTAAACATCATACGCTCAGGTAGGCAGGAGATATCAACAATGGTGATCCCCTTTTGTGAGTCGAAGGCTGATTCCGTTGAATCTCGAGTCGTCGAGCCCTCCAGCAGCTTCGAATCCCTTTCAAAAGAACCTAGAAACTCTCCCACCGCTGGGTATTCTTGTTCTGCCCCTTTCCAATGGCGTGACAAATTCTCCGAGCCGAGCGAGGTCGCTACCGCGTATTTCAAATGGGTACCCGCGGGCTGCTTTGCCACGTCCACGGCTATTTGCAGCGCTTTCGGAGTGCCAATATAGCTGGCCGCGATCACCGCTTCCAGTCGCACCAGTTCACTCTCATCCTGGGCACGTTCTCGCAAATGCTGAGTTTGCGTATCCACTTCCGATGTTCCGTATCGCAGCTGACGAGTCGCTGCCGCCCGGGCCAAGTGATTCTCGCTACCCAGCAATTCGGAAAGAATATCCGTGCTGGCCTCGTCAATGCCCCGGTAGAGCCAAACCGCTTCCAGCAAGTGATGCTCTCGTCGAGGGTCGTTCCTATCCAATTGAGCGGTCCACCGATCCAGTTCCCTTTTCACTGTTCCATGATCTCGGTCGCGCAACTCGCGCTTTGCCCAATACCGGTAGCGGTACTCGGGACGCTTCAAAAGGTCCAATAGCGCAGCAATGCTGGCCCCGTGAATTTTCGGAGGATCCTGCAAGGTCGCTCCTTTGGGTACGATTCTCCAAATCCGGCCGGATTTGCGGTCTCTTCGCTCATCACGCAATGAATACTGGGCATGACCTTTGATTGGATTGTACCAGTCGCATACATACAGAGCACCTCGCGGACCGAAACGAATATCCACGGGGATAAAGCTTAGGTTGCGCGAAAAAATGAGATCCCCTTGGTATTCTTCCACAAATGAATCCTCTTTCTCGATCCAGCGGTGGATTTCAATTCGATTGTTCGGCTTGTATCGGGCCTTAACATACCCACCCTGCAACTCCTTCGGCCAAAAACCGAAATCGATGAACTCCTGACCGCAAGTTCCTGAATATGCCGGGATGCCAGAGGCTTTTGGATGCTGTTCCGGATATGGCGGATTGGTGGCGTGAAAGGCAGACGCAAAAATGGGATGGCTGGCTACATGGTTTCCCCAGTCATCGAAAGTAACTCCCCATGGGTTGGTGTTTGGATACGCTCCGAATGCGGTGAGACGATGCGTCGAAGGCCGGTAGCGAAACCAGGAACTGTTTTTGGCCCTTATCGGACCGTACACGGTTTCCACTTGAGAATTGTGGAAGATCGACTCACGAAACAGTAAATCCCCATCGGGTGTCCATACAAAATCGTGGAGCGCATGATGCGAGTCCTCGGTGCCAAATCCGGTAAAGATGCGCCTTCGGAAATCCGCTTTCCCGTCGCCGTCGGTGTCCTTCAAAAATACAAGATCAGGCTCCTCTGATATGTAGACACCTCCATTTCCCAAGACAAAGCTAAGCGGTATGTGCAAGTCGTCCGCAAATACGGTGCTTTTGTCCGCTTTGCCATCGCCATCCAAGTCTTCGAGAATGACCAGCTTGTCATTGGGCTTTTGGCCTGGATAAACGTGAGGATAGGTCGTGGAACAACTAACCCAAAGGCGGCCTTTGGCATCCCAGCGCATTTGAATCGGGCACGCGATATCGGGCAACTCCTCCTCCGACGCAAACAGGTTAACGTCAAACCGTGGATCGACGTCGAAGGCAGCGAGCTCATCCTCGGGGCTGAGATACTCGTTTGCTCCCCGCGACTGATGCGTCTCCGGCATCTCCGGAACATTGGAATCATCAATCGATTCGGGCACTTGCTTGCCAGCAGCCAAATCCCAGATCCGTTGGTCGCGATTATCGACCATTATGTCAAAGTTGCGCATCGCTGGCAGAAAATCGAGATAGCCATAGGTCTTGTTGCGACCCCCGGTGTAGTAGAAGGTATTCAAAGGCCGGTAGCGATAGAAGAATTGCTCGTTCTTCTCCACCACGACTTTCCGTATTCGCTCGTTCACTTCAGGGGCAAGCTCTTCGCCAAAGGTTTTCTCATAGGCGATTTTTCCGAAGACCCGGTAGCCCTCGTCGACGAGATGGGCCCCGTTGAAGGTTAGGTCCGAACGCGGATCAGCCATCACATTGCGGGTATTTTCGAACACATCGATGAACCCCACACTTTCTTCCATCGCGACTTTCGCCATCGCCCGAGCATAGGCAGCGATTCGATCGTTATTCAAGTCCGCCGCTGCGACACCCTCGACATTCTCATTTGCGATGGGAGAAACCAATACCAGCTGAGGGGCAGATTGACCGTTGTAGGCGTGAGTCGTCGTATGCCGAACGAATGCTCTGAGCCGGGACTTGAAACTGGGGATCGCATCAATACCGGCGAAGGACTCGTTGTACCCAAAGGCCGCGAAAATCACGTCGGCCTTTTGCGCCGTCAGATGCTGGTCGAGATCGCCAAAGTTGTCGGGTCTCGGCTGTAGATCCACTTCATCCGCAGCCCAGGCCAGGGTTCTAATTCTGAGTTTCTTGTCGGCGTGGGTTTGATGAATCAGCGACTCAAAATATCCGAACAGGCGATCGCGATCAAACAGCGTGTTTCCGATCAGAGCGATCCGGCTGTTCTCCTCTAGCCGGAGCGGGAGTGACGTCGATACGCGGTCAGTAGCCTGTGGACGAGGCGCGGTTTCGCCATAGATCGCGTAAGACTCCAAACTGGCGTCCTGCTTTGGCGGAGGCTTGCCCGTTTTTTCGTTTTTGGCATCTTTGACAGATCGCCTCTTCGCCGTGTCGAAGTTGTTGGGAGCGGGCCGGGCCTGGGCCACGATCGTGTTGTGCATTGCGTGAGCATGCACGTGCTCTGCCACAATGGTTTGATCATTAACATCTGCTTCAAGCTGTGAAACAACAGGTAACGACAACAGTGCTACTGCTATCCGTTTTGTTACTCTTTTCATAGCTCTATCGGTAGAAAAAATGGCACACCACTGCAAGCGTCGACTCAAGGCAGGACACGACGGCCCAGCGCGCCGATATGCTTGAGCCTTCCTGTGGGGCACGACCGGAGATCGTTGCCCTACCTTAGGAGGCGCCTAACGAACTCCGCAACGTTGCCATTAGCCAATGGTAGGAGCGGTTTTACACCGCGATCACACATAGGTGAAATCGTCTCATTCAATGACTATCGCGGTGTAAAACCGCTCCTACATGAAAAACGATCCGTAGGGCTCGCGCTTGCGTTATGCCGCGAACCCCAGTCCTCAATACGTCTTTTGCCTTTAGTGGTTAGGCACAACAGGCACGCTCAGGCAAAACCCCAAATGAAAAACGCGCAGACAGCGATTCCTAAACCGAGTGACACTAAAACGGGTTTCCACTTATCTCTTTGTCGAAACCCCATGTAGAGAGAACTAGCGACGAGCAGAATCACCCCCACTGCCAGCGCATCAATGCTAAAGCTCCATATACGAGTCGGTAGCCAATCTCTCACCGACTCGCGCTCTCCCCAAATAGGACGGACTCCAGAGAATGTGTGCAGATTCCCTAGAGTCTGCCCGACATTGCCCTCTACTAGGGTGACCTTGGCCAAGTTGGTCTCCAAGTTTACGACCACAAAGGTGCGCTCATCCGGCCGCATGGCCAGAAAGGCAAATTGTCCCGGCTTTTGGTCTCCTCGAAATATGGCTTCGCCCACCAAGTCCAGTTGCCCCATCAAGTGATGCGCTTTCTCTAGCGAATCGTCCGATTCCAACATCTCTACCGTCTTTTCTACCGTGGTTCGCTGAGGCTGACCACCAAACCACTTCGGGTGATTTAAGAACAAGCCGGAAATCGAAAAGATCCAAAGGAACAGGATTAGATATAGGCCCAAATAGATGTGAATCTTTTTGTTCCACTTTTCAAATACGCTGGAATTCGAACTCATAGGGCTAGCAATGAGTAAAGTATTGCGACGAAGCAGAATGCTCCCGTGCCAAGGGCAATCAGCCCTGCCTTACGTTCCGACTTCAAAACCGTCCATAGGTAAATGCCGGTAAGGGTCAGCAATAACGTTATGTATACCGTTGAGTCTGCAACCCATCCCCACATCTTCGAAAAGATCCAGCTGGGTGATTTATGAGGTCCCGGGTTCAAATGCAGATACCATAATGTATCCATTAATCCGAACGCTCGATCGGAAATCACTGCCTCCTGCTTTTCAACATCCACGTTAATGATCTTCGCATTGCCTGGTCTCGCCACGCGGATCATCGTTCGCCCATTGCTTACTTGGCCACGTCCGACCACCTCCCCCGTCAAATCCAACTGCTCGAGGACGCTCTCCACCAAAGCCAGACCTTCCAAGCCGTCCTCTAGCGCAAGGTCAACGGTCGTATTCTGAATTACCGGACTAGGAGTCATTCCATGGTTAAGCAAAATCGTGGTAATCGCGAATATTAAGAGTAAAGGACTGACCGCTATGCCCAGATAGAGATGGAGCTGTCGACTCCAATGATAAATTGGCCTAGAGCTTCGTTGCGTTTGATTCACTTCAGGTAGCGGGCGTTACGGTCCAGCGGCTGGATTCGATTGGTAAGGTTACTCGATCCAAGTTCTCCCGCTAATCGGCGAACTTCCTTAAACATAGGCCAAACTTGGCACCTCGAATCCGCGATTGTTTTCGTCTTTCATCAGCGCGTTGGCCTTCCTTGAGTAGCTGCCCTTATGGCTTTCGGTTTCGGGATCGAAATTCAACCAAGGTCCAACCGTGTACTTCTCGCCGTCTTGGGCGACTCCCACTCCGTCTTCCATAATTGCGTGCAATTTTCCAAAGTGCTCAGCCGCATCCGCATCGTCACCAAACCGACCCGCTTTCGCGTTAAAGGGAACTTGCTTACCCAAACGGTACGAGTTGTTCATGAGATGTCCCAGAACGCATCCGTAGTGGGCATCCGCAGCATTTCCATTGGCCATCGAAGGATCTCCCGCGCGGCACGCAGCGATGAAGCTTCCCCAATTCCCACCGGGAGTGACCTTTCCGGGTTCGATATCGATCTTCTCCCCAGTTTTGCTTCCCTTGGCAAAATACTCTCCGCGAACAATCTTCCCTCCATCTTCGAAATAATACTCGTTTTCAACCTGCCGCTCGTACCCCTCGTAGTTAACATTCCTCACGTTGAAGTAGACGTACTGTCCATTCGGATACTCCGCGAGTCCAAACATGGTATTGGGTGTTTCTCCTTGATCATGCCATTTGAAGCGACCTCCGATCGCCCTAGCCCGGATCGGATGCGTCATCCCCTCTTCGATCGCCCATCGTGCGACATCCAGTTGGTGCGTTCCCTGGTTGTTGAGCTCTCCATTTCCAGTTTTCCAAAACCAGTGCCAATTGTAGTGGGCCAGATTCGCGTGATAGGAATCTATTTTTGCGGGACCTTTCCAAAGGTTCCAGTCGAGGTTGGAAGGAGCAGAGTCTGGCGATTGAAACCCAATCCCATCTCTCGGTTTGCAGGCGTATCCATAGGAAATCTTCAGTTTGCCAAATCGGCCGGCTTGAATCATCTCATGTAATCCCGCAATCGCCTTGTCACTCCGTCGCTGGGTACCGTGCTGGACAACGACTCCATACTTTTTTTGAGCCTCCATCGCAATACGCCCCTCCTCGATATCATGGCTCATCGGCTTTTCGACGTACACATGCTTTCCAGCCTGTGCCCCCCAGATCGTCATGAGCGAATGCCAATGGTTGGGGGTAGCGATTGATATGGCATCTAGATTCTTGTCTTCGAGAACCTTTCGAATGTCGTTCAATCCCTTCGCCTTAAAACGGCCCGCGGCGCGTTCATTCAGGTACTTGAGACGGGCATCCAAGACATTCTGGTCAGGATCCACCAAATAGGCGATTTCAACGTTCGGTTGCTCCAACCAGCCACTTATATGACTCTTGCCACGGCCATTCAGCCCGACCACGGCGATACGCAATCGATCGTTCGCTCCAAACACTTTTCCGGAAACCTGGGTTCCGGCAATGAAGAAAGACGCGCCAGCAAGTGACGTACTTTGAATAAAACGGCGACGGGACAGTTTGTTCATGGGGGAATGGGGTTAAGGTTCAAACGAGGCCCGATCAAAGCGCTTTGCAGTCTGCAGGTCAATATCCGGTTGAGGCATCAAGCCAAGGTAGGGCGTGACGGCCTGGCACGCAGCAGTGCCCATTAGCATGATCCAACCTAACCACTACCGAGCGAAGCAACACGTCACTGCCTTGTAGGCCAATCAATAACTAACTGGCGAAAGCCAACCTTTTCTCGACATCGTCGAGACTAGCGACGACAGGAGCGATGTTTAACAACATTTCAAGAATCTTTCGTGGGGCTACAAAAGCCGATTGCCTCATTCAGTCATAGGCATCTATATCGCTTTTAACTCATGACCCCGCTCATAAAAACCATCACTTGCCTATCCATTATTTTCATTAGCTCTACGCTAATGCTAGCCGCTCCAGAAATTAAAGTTGTCGAAACAGATGACGCCATCGTTCTGCAAAAGGGGTCCCAAACGATTCTTCGATACAACAAAAGCATCCAGCGACCGCCTTTGGGCATGGATCCAATCTACGCCTCCAGCGGCTACATTCATCCTGTATTCACGCCTACCGGGCTAGTCGCGTCAGGCGCCTTCTCCGAAGATCACGCACACCAACGAGGAATCTTTATGGCCGGTACGAACACGACGTTTCGCGGCAGGAAGGTGGATTTCTGGAACCTACATCAAAAGCTAGGACGCACGGAACACAGAAAAACGCTTTCTACCGGCACCAGCTCAAATTCGGCCTCATTTACGGTTGCCCTAAATCATGTCGCCACCGTCGACACTCAGGAAATTGTGGTCCTAAACGAAATCTGGAAAGTTACGGCTCACGCAGCCGAAGGGGAATACTTCGTTTTCGACATTGAAAGTCGCCAATCTCTGGCGACAGACGACCCCCTCATCTTTAACGAATACCACTACGGCGGCATGGCGCTGCGAGGCAGCAACCTCTGGACTCCCCTTGAGTCCAATCCGGACGGCACCTGCGAATTCCTCACCAGCGAGGGACACACACGCATCGAGGGCAATCACACCCATCCTCGTTGGGTTTCCATGAACGGCATGGTGGATGGGACCGCCGCTAATATCACCGTTCTTTGCCATCCGAATAACTTCCGTTTCCCCCAAGCCGTCCGCATACACCCCAAGATGCCCTACCTCACCTTCGCCCCCATGTTCGACGGGGAATTTTCAATACAGCCCGGTGAAACCTATGACTCGGCCTACCGATACCTCGTAACCTCCTCGAATCCAGATCCTGAATGGATCGAGAGCCGATGGAATGAATTTAGGAAATAGGCGACAATCTGATATTGGAACGACGCCCCGCAGTCTGAGCTGCGATGAGCGCATTGAGGAAGGGCTTTCGCAAATAGGAAAACATGAACTCAATCCCCTCAAAGATTGATAATTACCGAGTACCCTTCCGTTCGCTTACCCCCTTTCTACTGATCGCTTTCGGTTTGGCTTGGGGTATTGTTGGACTCTATATTGCGCTTCCGAATCGCATGGGCTCGATGTTTGGGCAGCTTACCGGCAGTCACCCACTCTTCTACCTCGCAGTTTACGCTCCTGCCATAGCGGCGTTCGCGATTGTTTTTCGTACCAGTGGCCTGGCAGGGCTGCGACGATTCCTCAGACGGATGCGCCTTTGGCGATGCAGTACCGCTTGGTACGCCTTTCTAATCATTGGAATACCGCTGATTTTTGTGGCTGGTTCAGCGTTGCGAGGAAACCTGCTCACCGATCAGTTTCCATTCGAATCCATGCAAGCGGTATTCGCTGCGTTGGCACTCGCCTCGATAAAGGGT
>Ga0181564_10000010_pt1 | contig 138110 bp, 105 predicted proteins | sample 011ome_24_FD_134512 | JGI IMG/M metagenome (GOLD analysis project Ga0181564, IMG submission 134512) | Coastal salt marsh microbial communities from the Groves Creek Marsh, Skidaway Island, Georgia - 011513CT metaG (megahit assembly) | ecosystem: Environmental > Aquatic > Marine > Intertidal... | reverse complement strand
TGGTTCCTGAAGGAGTGCGAATGGCGCTTCAATGGAGGCAACCATCAACAGCTCCTCAGACAGCTTAAACAGTGGTACAAACGAACAAAACATTAAACGTTAGCTACTTCAGCCCCTAAGATTTTATGGCAAACCGGCGAAGACTGTATCAGGCTATTTACGCTCGAATCATATTTTAGGGAATCCAAAACAGCCCTTAAGCTTAATTGGTTATCTTCCTCTACATTTTGAATATTTTCAGCCTTCATCTCTTTGGGTAATCTCGAATAATTTACCCCAATCATAGCTTGAAACGAGAAAAATGCTATCAAATTTTTTACAATCTGCCCGCGAGTTGATCCGACGCTATCGCCCTCACCCACAAAAACATCCAGTATTTTCTAACAACTGAGAAGGTATAAGCAATCTAGTTTCCGGTTTCAAATAGCGCCCACCACCTGCCTGTCACAACAATGGCATGACGACGGCTTCGAGTTCCTCGAGAGTCATCAGGCCCGGGTGGTACAAGCGGACAACCCCTTCACGGTCGGCGATCACCATTGTCGGCGTGGTCGAGACACCGAAATCGTCAAAATAGCTTTGCTTCATCGGCCTCGACATCCAGTCGGGCAAGGGGTATTCCTTCTGCCAGGAGCCTTCCACGTAGGCCAGCTCTTCGTCTTCGGAGACTTTTTTCTTACGGGATTTCGAGAAACCAAAGAGCTTCGTAGGGCCGACGAAAGCGAGGCCCTGGTCACCGAATTGCTCGTGGAGCTTTATCAGAGCAGGCTTTTGACGTTTCGAGCTGCCGCACCAATGGGCCCAAAAGTAGTAGACCACGACCTTGCCATTGACATCAACCGGCGGACTGTCGCCAACGTAGCGATCGGGATTGAGAGCAGGCATGGGTTTTCCTTCGAGCGATGCCAAGAGATAATTTTTTTGGATACGGCTCTCGATGGACGTACCACGATAGCGTTCGCGTTGATTTTTCAGAAATCCTATCGCCTTGTCCCGCTTGCCAGTTTCGCGGTAGACGACCCCGAGCACTTCGATCGATGCGCCGAGGGCGGTTGCCAGCATAGGCGAGAAATCAACGCCGTTCTTTTTGGCGAGCTTACTCGATCGTCTGTAGGTCTCCTGGGCGTACGCTTGGGCAATCTTCCAGTCTTCTACAAAGCTGGCCCCTCGAGCGACCCAGGAAAGCGCTGCCAATAGCTCGGGATCATCCGCCGACCGCTTCTCACGCTCGCTCTCCACGAGGGAACGGGCCTCTTCCACCTTCTCATCGAAGGCGAGGTCCTTGAGCTGTTTGATAATATTTTTGTTGCCCTGGGCGAAAGCGGGCAAGGTGAATGCCAGGAAAAGTAAGAGGATACGTCGAACAATCATTAACATTCCATTAAAAACGCACGGACGCATGACACGCGAGCAGAAACAGGTTCATTGCCTATTTTCCATTGGTGGTCTTGTCCCAATGTTTGGAGCTACGCCACAGGAGCGTTTCGTTCTTGGGCGGCACGCCAGCCGTCTAGGTCGCCGTGAGGCTCTAGGTCCGAGTATCGCCCCCACTCAGGACGGCTGCCATGGGGATAGCGCTCTACCATTTCTTGCGCAAGCTCGGGGGAGTCGCCGTATTGTATTTGCAGCCGGGCGAGTTCGGCTTCGAGTTCGGCGCGAACGCCTGCATAGGCGGGTTCGTCGGCTAAGTTTGCCATCTCGTTGGGATCCGTCTCAAGGTCGTACATTTCCCAGGCCTCGATGTCGTGGTAGTAGCGGATGAGTTTGTATCGGTCGGTGCGCACGCCGTAGTGGCGCTTCACGTAGTGCCATCCTGGGTACTCGTAAAAGTGGTAGTACATCGAGCGACGCCAAAGGGCAACGGGGTCGCTTTCGAGGAGCGGCCGCAGAGAGCGGCCTTGCATGTCCGCGGGGGCCGGAATACCCGCGTAGTCGAGAAAGGTTTGGGCGAAGTCTAGATTGAGGACGATACGGTCTTCGACGGAGCCGGGCTCAATGGAGGGCGGGTAGCGGACGATAAACGGCATCCGCAGGGACTCTTCGTACATATAGCGCTTGTCGTACCAGCCATGTTCACCGAGAAAGAAGCCTTGGTCGGAGGTGTAAACGACAATGGTGTTATCGGCGAGGCCAAGTTCGTCAAGGGCATCGAGCACGGCGCCGACGGCGTCGTCCACCGAGAGCACACAAGCTAGGTAGCGGGTAATCTCCGAGCACCCACCCGTTAGATACAGCAATGGGCGCTCGGAGATCGCCCGCTACCAATGCCAGCAACGAAGCCACCGTCTAGTCTGGGTCTGCGACAAGCTTCGGTGTTTTTACCCGAAGGATAATAAAGAATATACACAGATGGCACAAACGATCAGCGTCGTTGTTCTCTGGGGACTGCTTGAATCGTTTGATCAGACCAACTTACTTTCTTTCCTTGCAGGTGATGATCGAAGAAGGCTTCGACGAGCTCCGCTGGCTTAGACCCAAATTCCCGACCATGCCCACCACCTTCAACCGTGATCAGGGTTTTATCTACTCCCTTCTTGTCCAATGCGGCATAAAGGAGCTCGGACTGATTAAAGGAGACCAAAGGATCTAGGGTGCCATGGACGATGAGAAAGGCAGGGTCGTCACTACTGACGTAGGTTATCGGATTGGCAGTGGCCACTTTTTCTGGATTGTCCTGGATGGCTCCTCCGATGAGCAGTGACTCCGGAGAGTCCGCCGCGTCGTGGTCCATTCTGGCAGATTCAATGGCAGTTGCGTTCATCGTCAGAAAGTTGGTCGGACCATAAAAGTCAGCCACACAGGTCACGCGACTTGAATACTCATTGTTAGACCCCAAAGTCCCGTCCATGGCTTTGACGTCTCCGCTCGTTCCCAACATGGTTACGAGATGCCCGCCGGCTGAGGTACCCCACACTCCGATACGGTCAGCGTTGAGATTGTATGTCTTGGCATTGGCGCGAATCCAACGAATAGCGGCCTTGCAATCGTGGATCTGAGAAGGCCATTGAGCTTCTCCGCTCAGACGGTAGCCAACAGTCACTCCGGCATAATTGCCGCTGGCAACGAAAGGTTCAATGCGATTACGGCCTCTCACCTTGTCACCATTGCGCCAGCCACCTCCGTGGATGAAAACGACAACGGGTAGCGACTTATCGCCTCGCTGACTTGGCAACAACAAGTCGAGCATTTGGCGGGGATTGTCCGTATCGGCATAAGGGATGTTCCCGATCAGCTGTACCGAGTCGGTGTTTTGGGCGGAAGCAAACTGAGTGGCGCTGACGACAGCCAACAATACCGATAAAGCTGGGGTAAGGATGCGTTTCATAAGATATTGTTTCGAAAGGATTTTCGAATCGATATGATAGGTAGTAACACCTGATCCCAAGCGCCCTTCAAGCTAATATCTCAACCGGAGAAACAAATGACAGGTGTCTATTCGCTCAAAATTATACTTTGATTGCAAGTTGACCTTCCGTGCGATTGCTCGGTCACAATCAGCAATCAGAACACCGGACGCCATCCCGTATTTCATGTGAGTGGGAAGGCCACTAGCCGACGTGTGACGCATCACTACAATCTTCCCTAGATTAGGCCCAAAACTTCTACCTTGATATCACGACAGCCTGCCCTAATCCTGCCAAGTGAACATAAACGCTAACCCTTTGACTCCCATCAATAAGATGAGCCCCTTAACCAAGTCCACCAACACCCTCGACCGTAGAAAATTCTTAAAGCGATCGACGCTTTTCGCATCGTTTTCCGTCTTGCCGAGCCACTTCGTCTTGGGTCAAAAATCGAGCGCCGGCCAGCTTCCCCCTAGCGAGCGCGTAAACCTAGCGGCCATTGGAATAGGCAATCAGGGAAGAGGCGATTTAAAAAACCTCTTCGCTTCGGGCCATTGCAACGTGGTAGCGCTATGCGATGTCGATTTGAAAGGCGAACATACGCAAGAATCTCAAGCAAACCACCCCAAGGCACGGCGCTTCACCGATTTTCGAAAGATGTTCGACGAAATGGGTGACGAGATCGACGCCGTACTGATCGCGACTCCAGACCATTCTCACTTCTGCATTGCCATGCTTGCGATGTCACTTGGCAAACATGTTTACGTGGAAAAACCGTTGGCCCACACCTTTGGGCAATGCGAACGGCTGATCGATCTAGCCGACCGTAGCGGCGTCGTCACTCAAATGGGCAATCAAGGCCACTCCGGAGCCAACTACTTTCAATTCAAAGCCTGGACCGAGGCGGGAATCATCAAAGACGTTAAGCGCATCAGCGCTTTTATGAACAAGGATCGACGCTGGCATGGCTGGGGCGAATCAGTGACTCAGTATCCTAGTCAACCACTCCCCGAGGGCATGGATTGGGACACTTGGTTTTGCAGCGGGCCCGAGCATCCTTTCAGCGACAAGCTTCACCCACAAGAATGGCGCAGTTGGTACGACTACGGCAGCGGAGCGTTTGGAGATTGGGGTCCTCATATTTTGGATACCGCTCATCGCTTTCTGGAATTGGGACTGCCTCACAAGATATCCGCGATAAAACGAGATGGAGCCAACGACTTTGTCTTTCCTCAAGCATCAACCATAGAATTTCAATTTGCCAAGCGAAAGGAAATGCCTCCCTGCACAGTCACTTGGTATGACGGTGTCGAGAACTTGCCTGAAGTTGAGAAGGAATTGGGAGAATATACCAAGAATTCCGATACAGGTAAAAAGGAATTCAAACCGCTTAATGTCAGCAAACCAGGAAAAGTCATATACGGCAAAGACCTCACATTTGCTGGGGGGAGCCACTCGGATGCCCTTCGAGTGGTGCCTCAGAAGAAATTCATGGAAGTTCGGGAAACCCTACCTCGCATCAGTGGCAAAAACTCGAATCATTACGCCAATTTCCTTTTGGCATGCAAAGGCGAAGAAAAATCGCGATCCCCTTTCCGTGTTAGTGGAGAACTCACACAAGTCTTCAATCTCGGGGTGATCGCACAGCGACTGGGAGGCACGATTAAGTTCAATCCCAAAACTCGTCGCATCACCAACCATAAAGCCGCCAACGCACTTCTGGACCCCACCCCACGCAAAGGCTGGGAAGAGTTCTACAAGCTATAGCTCCACGGCCCGTTCGAGATCTTTGAAGGATTAAGAGCAATTAGCTTGAGAAAAGGCACAGGGATTGGGAATACCTCTATCCCAACTGGGCAATTGCCTATTTCGAATACGCAAAGGCGGATTTCTCGTGACACCTTCCGCCTCTATTTCGGATACGACATGCCATCTACGTTAAGCGTGCTCAAACGACAACTACACAGTCAGAGCGAGCCAGTAAGCGCTAATGACAGCGGCAAAAGAGGCATTGTCGCAGTAGTGCCAGGCCTTTATGGCCTTCGTTGGGAATGCCCTTTTCCCGAGCATTCTTCCGTTTGTCCTCATAGGGTTGACGTCCTACACCTGCAAACCAGAATTGCCCGAATGAAAACGATTACGGTCTGCCTCTTTCTGATCCTCTCGATGCGATTCTCTACCGCAGATGAAGAAGAAGTCTGCCTCGCCGACCCCGCCCTCTACAAGCATAACGGCATGTACTACCTATTCGGAACCGAGCCGCCGCCACAACGAGGGTTTCGGATCTACGCCTCAAGCGACCTCCAAAATTGGCATGTGCCCCAAACCGCTTACGATGGTGGGTTCGTTCTTAAGGCAGGAGAGAGAGCGTTTGGAACGGAAGGATTTTGGGCTCCTCAAGTATTGGACTATCTGGGAAAAACAACCTTAATGTACACGGCGAATCGCCAGATTGCAGTCGCCTTCGCCGATCACCCAACCGGTCCCTTTGTCCAAACAGAAATTGGGCCTATCAACGAGGATCATCAAGAGATCGACCCCTTTCTGTTTCAAGATGATGACGGAATCCTTTATCTTTACCATGTCCGCAAGTATGACGGGAATCATATCTACGTTGCTGAGATGGAAACTGACCTCAGTAGCATCAAGGAGGGAACCTTGAAGCACTGCCTCTCGGTACAAAACGGAACCTGGGAGAACACACCCGACTTTTCGAGCGAGGAAATCGCAGAAGGCCCCACCCTAATCAAGCGCAAAGGTGTCTACTATCTACTGTACTCAGCCAATCACTTCATGAGCGTTGAATATGCTGTGGGCTACGCCACTTCCTCCTCCCCAAGCGGCCCTTGGAAGCGGTACGACGGCAACCCCATCCTTCGCAGAGAGCATCTGGGCATAAACGGACCGGGGCACGGAGATATTTTCATTGATGGAGACGATATGTATTATGTTTTTCATACACACGCATCCGATCAAGAAGTCAGGCCACGACACACCATGCTGGTTAAGATACGGTTTCAAGAAACACCTTCAGGAATCGATGAACTCGTAGTGGACTACAACACAGCCTCCTATCTAAATTTGGATTGACAGGATTCATCCACTGTCCGACAGACCCAATATGTGCCCATATAATAGATACAATAAAACCGGACCCCTTCAAATCGAAAAGCGTCAACGCTTCTACAGAACTCGGTACTGAAACTCACGAGCTATTGATTCGAACGCGAGATAGATTTGACTAGACTCTCAAGATGCAATCCAGTTGCCATTCCATATTCAAACTATGAGGAGCCGAGCCACTGAATTTTTCTTCATCGTCGCGATTTCAGCGATAGCGACCGAAATCCTGACACCGAATATTCTAGACGCAGAGAATCTCGCACCTCATGGCATTTCTACCAATCCTGAGAGCGTCGACCTTGATGGGAGCGGACTTCCGGATTTCTGGGAAGGGCTCTACAACGCGCAGGGAATTGCCCCCAGCGCCGACTCAGATGGCGACGGCTTTACTAATCACGAGGAATCGATTTCCGGCACTGACCCCTTCGATCCCTACAGCCTGCTCAAACTACAAATCATTGAGAAGGACGCTACTACCGCCACCGTCGCCTGGATCGACCGACCCAGCATCCTCGAGAGCTCGGTCGATTTGGGCGTCCAAGATCCCTGGAACTCTCATGAAGAGATACCCTATCTTGATGACGGCATGAGGAAACTCGATTTCCCAATCGGTGATTTTGACCCAAAGTTTTTTCGAATCAGAAATTCCTCTGAAGATGCCGATAGCGACGGGGTACCCGACTGGATGGAAGCCCTCATGGGCTTTTCCACAACTCCAGACTCCGTCTATCAGCCACAATCTTACGATACCGATGGCGACGGCAACGACGATGTATCGGTATCGGGTGACCTCGCCGCTTACAATGAAATCTACCGCGTCCCCCAAGCCGGCGAGTCTCTCACTCGGGCTCAGGCTGCCCGACTTCTGATTCAGTCTACCTTCGGCCCCGGTGAAATGTCCCTTGTTGACTATGTAGCTTCCATTGGGGCAGAGGCCTGGATCGACGAGCAAATCGCCCAGCCCGCCAGCCTACATCAGCCCTACATCGACGCTATAAAACAGGACCTGCAAGCCGCGCCCCAGTTCGAGTGGACAGATCCTGCTCTTTCCGGCTACTACATCAATCCGGGTGGCGGCGGAGACCCCTACATCGGCGGGCCGAACTACAAGACAGCGTGGATGCGAGCTTCCCTTGCTGGCCCGGATCAACTGCGCCAGCGGGTCGCCTGGGCCCTCTCACAGATTCTTGTCGCCTCCCGCGCCGGCGCCGGGCTTCCCAACCAGCCACGCGCCACAGCACACTATTACGACAATTTCGTCGAAAACGCCTTTGGAAACTTCGAAAACATCCTTTTAAACGTCACCCTCCACCCTTTTATGGGCACCTATTTGTCCCATATTGGTAACGAAAAAGCCGACCCGGCTAATGGACGGTATCCAGATGAAAACTATGCTCGCGAGATCATGCAGCTTTTCTCGATAGGACTCTGGGAGCTCAATCCCGACGGCACCCGGAAGCTCGATTCCCAAGGTGAACCGATCCCCACTTACGACAACACTGACATCACCAATCTGGCGGAGGTGTTCACCGGGGTAAATTTCCCCTCGAATAATTTTGGTGGCGGCTGGCGCGACGACGGCGACAGTGAAAATCAGTGGATGCTAAGGCCCATGAAGATCTTCGCCTCACACCACGACTGGACAGTCAAGCACATACCTATGGGAGTGGATGATAACGGCAACCGCCTCCACTACACGATTCCCGCAAATCCCTCTGGCGACGACAACGCAGCCCTCGCTGAAGTCGAAACCGTTGTCGAACAGCTCGTCAATCATCCGAATTGCGCTCCTTTCATCAGTCGACAACTCATCCAGTTTCTCGTCACTTCCAACCCCTCCCCCGCCTATGTACAACGGGTCGCAACGGTTTTCACCGACAACGGATCGGGTGTCACAGGAGACATGGAAGCCATTGTGAAGGCCATTCTCCTCGACAATGAAGCCCGCAACCCACTCAACCACCTCGGGAAACCTTACTTCGGCCACTTCCGGGAACCAACCCTCCGCACCGTCCACCTTGGCCGTGTCCTAAAACTCGACCGCCACGAACAGCTTTTATGGTGGGACTGGGGTTACTATGAAGAACAATCGCTCCAAGAGCCGATGCGGTCACCCACCGTCTTCAACTATTACCGGCCCGACTTCCGCCTCTTCGGAACACTCGCTGAGAACGAACTGGATTCCCCTGCCCTCGGGATTGTCAACTCCTACAGCTCCATCTCCTTCGCCAACTACCTGTGGAGGGTTTGCGAAGAAGGGTTCAATTTCCCTCATGCGGACTCATGGTTCAACAATAAGACTTTTCCGGTCGATCTGAGCGACTATGTCGCCCTAGCTGACGATATCCCCTCCCTACTAGATCACCTTTCCATCCTCTTCTGCGCCGGAACCCTTGGAGCCAATTCGCGGGCCACGATTTCGACCGTCCTCCAAGCCGAATCCAACCTGACCGAGCGTGCCCGACTAGCGGTTTTCCTTGTCCTAATTTCTCCCGAAGGAACCTGCCTTAAGTAGTCCTCTTTCCACTACCAACATGAAATATCCTATAACCCGCCGCCAATTCCTCGGAGAATCCTCGTGCACCGCAATCGGCTGTGTCTCAGCCCTTTCCTCTATTCTGAGCCTCAAGCTTGCCAACCAGGCGGCAGCTTCCGACCTTGGACCCGGCGACGACTGCAAGACACTCGTTTGTGTACTCCTCGCAGGCGGCTGCGACAGCTTCAACCTCCTCGTGCGCCGCGATTCCGGCTATGCCGCCTACGCTGCCTCCCGCACGGACATGGCCCTCGGCAGCGGTGGCATTGCCGGAACCGGTGGGGCCAGCTCGCTCGTCAATCTCAATCAAGCCTCTCCCAACGACGGGAATGAATATGGGATCCATATCTCCTGCCCGGAACTCGCTGATATGTTCAATGGAACCGGCGCCTTCTCGAACTACGGTCGCCGGCTCTCGTTCATCGCCAATATAGGTACCCTCATTCATCCGCTTACCGTCGCAGAGTACAACAATCCCAACAATACCATCCCAGTTCCCAAGTCGCTGTTTTCGCACATCGACCAGATCAACCAGTGGCAAACCTCCCTTCCCCAGGGCGTACCCGAATTAACCGGCTGGGCCGGACGCATGGCCGATCTCATCCACTCGACTTACAATACCGAGGCCACATCGATGTCGATCTCGCTCTCCGGCAACAACGTCTTCCAAATCGGCAAAGAGACTCTCCAGCTTGCCATTACCCCAAACGGAGCCCTTCTTCCCTCTGGCACACCCGCTCCTACGCTCGGGAACCTAGGCAACAGCACAACCACCGGTCGCAAGAACTTTGGCATCGATAGCCTCCTCGGCGCCACCTACAACAACATGATTCAGGACGCTTTCGCCAGTCACATGGAGTCGTCCTTCGATGCGCAGGAAGCCTTCAAGGTGGTCTACGACACCGTTGACACCTCCGCGATTCCCGCCTCTGTCGAGAATACTCTCACTGGCAGCATGATCGGGAGACAACTCTACGCTGCGGCTAAAACCATCAAAGCACGCCAGGAGCTCGGGCTGCGCCGCAACACCATCTTCATAGAACGCGGCGGCTGGGACCATCACGGCGAGCTTCTCTTCACCCATTCTGGAATGCTAAACGAGCTTTCCGAGGCCATAGCCGCCTACCAAGAAGTTCTCGAACTTCTTGGAGTAGCCGACGACGTGATCTCCTTCACCGCCTCCGATTTCGGACGCACCCTCCGCTCCAACGGCCGCGGTACAGATCACGCGTGGGGCGGAAATGCGATGGTCTGGGGAGCACCTGTCGACGGCGGCAAGGTATTCGGCACTTTTCCAAACCTCGCTCTCTCCGAGAATGGCGGTGAAGACGATGTCGGCCTCGGCGGACGCATCCTCCCAACCACCTCCACTGACAAGTTCTTCGGTGAAATGGCCAGCTGGTTCGGTGTCACTTCCGGTCAAATGCCGGCGGTACTTCCAAATCTTGCCAACTTCGCCGGTGAGCCCGACATCAATTTCATTCTCTGAAGAGCACCAGCACCTCACCAAAGGGTTCTACAGGATGTGACTCAAATTACCAACCCTCTTAGTCTAGCTGACCACAATCCAATCACTTGGATCCGACTTCAATGTATCCATTTTTCAATTCTTTCTATCCATCAACCGATCAATGCTGTCTGCATCGTTTCCACTCTTTCAGGTTTCCTTGTCGCCAAATAATGGATTCTCCCAGGTCCTTCTTCGAATTAAAATCTCTCTAGCGCTCTTCCTGTGGTGACTGACGAGTGGGGAAGAATTGAAAACTGAGCCCCTTGTCATTCCTCGGATCGTAATCCGAATTCCTAGCGGGCACTTTCGGCGATCTCTGCGGCAAATAAAAAATCAATACTCTACTTATTTCGTTCTCTTGCTGCGTCTCGGCGCCGGAAGGCCTCCGCCTGCTGCGCTTCAACGAACCCGTTGAGATAGCTGGGGTTGTCCCGCTTCTGGAAGGCGGCAAAAACGGGGTCGTTGGTCTTTTCCATAAACTCGCCTAACATCGCACGATGGGCGGCGATCTCGTCCTTGTATTCGGGATTGTCGATCAGGTTATTCAAATTGTCCGGATCTTTTTCTACGTCGAAAAATTCCTCCACGACACGATAGTCGTATTGCTGGAGAAGCTTGGCTGTAGCCGGATCCGTCTCCGCCAGGGCAACCATCTCCCTGTAGGTAAGCGTCCCTTGGCCAGCCGCCTGAAACTTACGTCCTCCGGCGGCCCAAGGATTAAAAATGTAGTTGAAACGCTTGGACTGCACTGCTCGCATCGGATGGCGGCGACGGCCCGAACTCTCATTGTACTCCTTGATTACATGATCCAATTCGGGCTGCTTATTTCCCTTCAACACCGGATAGAACGATCGCCCCTCGAGGCCTTTCGGATGGTCGATGCCTGCAACATCCAGCAAAGTTGGTAAGAGGTCTAGCGCCGATATCATGTGGTCGGTGTCATGGATCCCCGGCTTGATCTGACCCGGCCAACGGACCATCCAAGGCGTGCGCGTGCTGTGGTGATACAGACAGGTCTTAGCAAAAGGAAAAGGCATACCATGATCGGAGAGAAAAACGACCACCGTATTGTCCGCCTGCCCCGATTCAGCCAAGGCGCGCAAGGTTTCTCCCAGGCAGTCGTCCGCCCGGCTAACGGACATGTAGTAGTGGGACAACTCTTTGCGCACGTTGGGGGTATCAGGAAGATAGCCCGGGACCGGAATTTCCTCCGGCGTGTAGAGTTGACTAGGAACGTAGGGATCCTCCATCTCTCGACGGCGACTCCAGCGGTAGAAGGGCAGATGCGGATCGGAAATGTTGATTAGCAAACAGAACGGCTTTTCCGCTTCCTTAGAGGCCGCAATCCCTTTGGCGGTCATTCGGTAGTATGCTCCCTTGTCCTTGATGTGATTTTCCTTCCGGACGCCTTCCGCCATTTCCATGTCCCATCCATACGGATAATAAGGAGTCGAATGGGTCTCTTTCCCGAAGATTCCTGTGAAATAGCCTCCCTCTTTCATCAAATCGACGAGGTGCGGGTAGTGCGGCTCGTTGATCGCATAAAACCCCTCCACCAGATTGCTGTGGGACGAGCGGCCTGAAAACATCACATTCCTCCCCGGATAACAATTGCCGACCATCACATGGGCAAATTCGAAGCGCATTCCCTCCGCCGCGAGTTGGTCCATGTGCGGGGTTATATTCCTCAAAGGGTTGCCGTAAACACCGACTGAATCAGTGTTCATGTCATCGACTGAGATGAAGAGGATGTTGGGCTTGTCGGCGGATGCGACTGAAAGCAAAAAGGAAAGGAACAGGAGTGAACGCATTAAGTGGCACATATTAAAAATGATCTGGTTTTTCGTTTTTCTTTTCAACCCTTGATGTAGGATGTAATCTATATTGGTTGTTTCAATTCGTTTGTCCTTCAATTTAGTTGATTCGCTGTAAGCCTAGAATCATGACCCTTTAGATTCCCTGTACCAATCAACGGCCTGCAAGAACCCAACGACCTCCGCGACTAGAAGTCCGTCATGAAAGTCGTCGCCATCTCGGGGAATAAATTTGAAATTCCACTTAACACTTTTGTTCGGCTCATACGTACTTGCGATTGAGTCCAAGAGTTCTCGATCGACAGAGAAACCGACATGCTCATTGTAAGTGCAGACTGAAGATGTATGGCCCGGACAATCAAAGCCGTGCGCAATTGGAGCCTTGAGTAGCTTGGCATCGGCGGTTTTCAGGCCATCCGGGGCTTCATAGTTAGCCTTCCGGTAAAAACGCCAGTCACTTGCCTCGTAGTAAATCGATTGATACACTTGATACGTTACTTCATCTGTCGCTTTATCGATAAACGCCCTGAGAAAATTATCTTCGTAAACAAAGTGGAGCAGACCTTGTCTCCGTTTCGATCTTTTCTCCGTCGATACGATCGCCGTGACTTCAAGATCGTCATCTTCTACAATCGCCGTGTTTTTGAAATGCTCTGGAGTTAGGGTCAGCGCGTTCTGAGTCTGCTGTCTGGTTGTGCCGCATCCTGACAAACCAAACAACACTACTAGAAAGACTAGAAATCTGAAGCCGGTGACGTTCACTGCTTCGAGCTGTATGCGACCCATTCGCAAGCTCTCAAGCTAAATTGGTTTCTTCTACCTCGAAGAAGTCCCCGATAATTGTGGACTATATTAGGACGGTGGGCTGTATTTGAACCAAACGACGCCAATCTCTGGAGCACTATAAGAATATCCCTATCCAATCTCATCCAGTAACCAAGCCTCATGAAAATTCTATCTTTTCTGCTAATTGGCGGCCTGATGGTCGCGAAGTTGTGGTCCTTGCAAGCCTACGCCTCGGAAACCTCTAACCAGTCCGATTGGACAGGATGGCGCGGACCGGACCAAACCAACATCTCCCCAGACACCGGTCTTCTAAAGTCGTGGCCTAAAGGCGGCCCAAAACTCCTCTGGACCTACGAAGACGCAGGAAGTGGCTACTCCAGCGCGGCGATCGTCGACGGGAAGTTATACACGCTCGGCGCTAGCGACAGCCAAGAACGGGTCATCTGCTTGGACGCGAATACTGGTGAGGAACTTTGGACCTCGGAATTTGAAACGGATCCGGAGGAAGGCTATCGCACCCAATGGGGGGCCGGGCCACGCTCCACGCCCACAGTGAGCGATGGACATGTCTACGCGCTCGGAGTGGCGGGCGATATCGTCTGTCTGACCGCAGACAGCGGAAAGCTGATCTGGCGTAAGAACTTGGTCAAGGATTTTGGCGGCGCGGTGTCCAAGTGGGGATATTCCGAATCGCCCACTGTGGATGGCGACAAGGTGCTGGTAACGCCAGGTGGGAGCAAAGGAGCGATCGTGGCTCTCAACAAAAAGACCGGCGTAAAGCTGTGGCAGTCGAAAAAACTGAAGGACGCGGCCGAGTATTCAGCAGTCGTAGTCGCCGATGTGGATGGCCAACGCCAGTACATACAGCTATTCATGAACACGCTCGCCGGTGTGGATGCTGCGAACGGAAACTTGATTTGGAAATCCGATTGGCCCCAGGGAAGAACAGCGGTGATTCCTACGCCGATCTACCGAGACGGTCACGTATTTATGACTTCAGGATACCGCGCGGGCGCCCGGCTCGTAAAACTAAACGGCAAAAAAGCTGAGGTCGTCTGGGAAAACCAAGAAATGATCAACCATCACGGCGGAGTGGTACTCGTCGGCGATCATGTATACGGATTTTCGGATCAGCGAAAAGGAAACTTGATGTGCATTGAATTCATGACGGGCAAAGTCGCCTGGATGGAGCGCGTGGAGCGCGAACTGCACAAGGGCGCCGTTCATGCCGCCGATGGAATGCTCTACTGCCTCAACGAGACCGAGGGATGGGTTTATTTAGTGGAGGCAAGCCCGTCCGGATTTAAGGAAACCGGAAAATTCCAGCTCCCCAAGGAAACCACCTTGCGCGATGACAACAACGGCAAGGTTTGGTCCCACCCCGTCGTAATCAACGGGAAACTCTACCTGCGTGACCAGGACCTGATCTTCTGCTACGACGTGAACGGCTGACTATCCCTAGTCAGCCGCAGCAGCTTGTCCGGTTGCGGCTGCTTAGGGATTCGCCTTAGCCAAGGCTACGGCGAGACGCGTAAGCAGCCCTGCCTGATGAACAAATGCGCGGCTCTTCATCATTCAATCGGGTGCTCGGTCCGCAGGTAGGCGATCAAATCTCGCACCTGCCTGTCTTCCAAAGCCGCCAGTAAGCCCTCCGGCATCATGGACACCGGCAGCGTTTGGCGCGACAGAATGTCAGATTTGGCTAGGGTTACGTTTTGACCGATCATACGCAGCGTCACCTGCTTGTCATCTTCACTAGCGATATTGCCCGCATAGGTTCGGCCATCCTGCATGTTAACCGTCACCAACTGATAACCCTCGGGGATCTCGCCGCTCGGATCGATCATATTGGTCAGTATATATTCCAGGTCCGCCCGATTGGATCCGGTAAGTTCGGGCCCAATCTCGCCACCTTCACCATAAAGCTTATGGCAAGAGGCACAGCTCTGGGCGAATAGCTCTTTCCCCGCTTTCACATCCGCATGGGAAACGTATTCATCAGTCAGTAGAATCCGGTAGCGATCCATGGCGATCCGCTTGTCTTTCGACAGCGACTCAATCGAACCCCAGAAGTCGGCAAAGCTGGGACCGAGGACGCGATTGAGCTGACGAGCCGAGACCGCGGAAACGTCCGATCGGGGAATCGATCCATTTCTTAAAGCGCTAAACAACTCGAGCGCGCTGGACCTTCGAGTCGACAGAGTTTGAACGGCAATTGACTTCTCTATGCCTGAAAACTGGGAGTAGCGTTTAAGAACCTCTCCCGAGATGCTCTGATCATCATAGGAGGCGATCGCTCTCAACGCGGCTTCCCTAAGCTTCGGCTCTTCGAGAAATCCAATAATTGCGTCGAACGCCGGGGCATAAACCTCTTGGCTAAAACTCAGCAAGATATCCTTTCTCTCCTCGAGATTGGTCCCTGGGTCCTTGAGCTGAACGAGTCGGGCTTTGCCCGCTTCGGCGCTTCCGAACAATTGTCCAAGACGAAGCGTTAAACTCCGTTCTTTGTCATCTTTCGAATCCATCAATTTCTTCTCCAACGCAGCCCAGCCCTTTGGCGCCTGCAAGTAACGCTGACCGGCAAGGCCGTCGCGCAAGCCTTCTAAGAGCGGTATCCTTTGAGCAGAGCCTTGAGCTCGCCCGATTGCGGCAATTACTTTGGCGACTTGCTCCGCTGCGACCGCTCGACGAGCGATGTAATTCGAGACCATTGGAATCTTGCTTTGCAGAGCTTGGTTCAAGGCCGTTTCAGTCGAGTTTTCCACGTGCGCTTCAACGCCGAACCAGATCATCTTGGGCAGATTGTGATCATCGGCATCACCCGCATGGCTCAACAGACCCTCGGCAACCGCCCAGGCACTGGATTCCGGAATACGCTGCAAGGCCGCGGCTAAATAGAGACGGACTACCGGGGACGAATCCGTCGCCGCCAGGGTCTTGAATTTCCTTAGCGCCGCGTTGCCCGGCTTAAAGTCTTCGCAAAGAAGCTGGATAGCCCAAGAGCGAATGTGAGCGTCCTTATCGTCAAGCAGCTGGGTCAGCTGCTTCTGGCTAATGCCTTCCGTAACATGTAAAGCCCAAAGGGAACGAAGTTTGCGTCCCGTATCCGGGCCTGACTTGAACTGATTCCAGAGAAGCCCATGGATGTTCTTAGAGAGAGAGCCCTCCACTGCCCGCTCATGCAGCAAGACGCGGGCCCGGCGTACATACCAGTCATTGCGATGGGCTTGAAGATCGACGAGTTCTTTGTCAGAGAGTTTCGCCAAATCCAGTCCCGACTTGCCCGAGGTGCCTTTAGCGGCGACGCGAAAAATACGTCCTGTATCCTTTTGCATGGTACTCATTCCGCAAATGTCAGGATCGTGCCAATCCAGAATATAGACCGCTCCATCCGGTCCGATTTCCACGCTGAATCCGACCCACATACCGTCATTAGCAAGCACCGTATCGTCTCCATGCCGACCGACGAAACCGGACCCCTTCGGCTCCAGAACATCTGATAGGAGGGCGTGCTCGTGAATATTGGCCATGAAAATGCGGTTGTGGTATTTCTCCGGAAATTCCTCGGCCAAATAGATGCGAGCACCCCCGTGAGCGGAACGATGCCGGTGGTCCGTAATGGTCTGGATATCTGAATACACGTGCGGATTGATATGCCGTCCGCCTTGTCGGTGATAGATGCCACCGGGAACCACGTGCCACAGATGCGGAATCACGCAGGCGGATATGAATATCTGCCCCTTGTCATCGAAATCCATTCCCCAAGGATTACTGAAACCGTGAGCGACGACCTCAAAACGGTCCTTAATCGGGTGATAGCGCCACACACCTCCATCGATCTCCACAGGATCCTTAACTTTCTGGTTTTCCGGAAATGCCTCCCCATGGCGATAGATGCGGCCCTCTCCAATCGGCTTACCCACCATCGAGGGTGTCGCGAACCCCTGGCAACCGTAGAGCCAACCGTCTGGGCCCCAGATGAAGCTGTTGAGCGTTTCATGGCGGTCACGAATCCCCCAGCCCGTCAAGCGAACTTCAATATCGTTCATATCCGCCTGGTCGTCACCATCACGATCGGGAACGAAAAGCAGATTCGGAGGAGCTCCCAGCCACAATCCATCAAAACCCCAGGCAATGGCCGCCGGGAATGGTATTCCTTCCATGAACACTTTTCGTGTATCCATTTTTCCATCTCCGTCGACGTCTTCCAAAATCAGAATACGGCTATTTCCATCAGCGGAAAAGCCCGTTTTCCTCGTTTCATAGTCACGGTTTTCGGCTACCCAGAGGCGCCCCCGGTCGTCCCAGCAAAAGGCCATTGGTTGAGTAATGTCTGGCTCGGAGGCGTAGAGATTCACTTCCAGCCCGTCAGCCACCGTCATCTTTTCGACCGCTTCCTCACCTGTCAGGAAGGCTGCCTGCTTCGATTCATTTCGAGCAGCAACCCAATCCGCGAAATTGTTGCGTTGGCCACTGAAATCTTTCCAGTCTTCATTAAGCGCGACATCGTTTAGCTTCCCTGTATAAACCACGAATTGGTGGCGGAAACTGGCGGTTTCGCCAGCGGGGATCTTCCAGTCCTCAAATCGGGACCGAACGGGACCCACACCAAGCTGCTTATCCACCCGCCACGCCATTGGATAGGTCGGGTTGTCCGGATGATCAAAAATGGCGATATTGCCCCAGTCGTCGCGCCCTTCGATCTCCATGCCGACATTTACCCACATGGCCTTTTGGCCCTCAGCCCGATCATTGCGTTGACGGGAACTGTTAAACACCTCCCCTTCGATTTCTCCCCGTTTCCAGGGCATGCGGAGGAATAGTCCCCCATAATCGTATTCACCAATCGTGACCTCCGTGTGGGCCTTGCCCATCCAAAGGAGATCCAGAAAATACTTTTCCCCCGTATCCCGCATCGACCAGACCTGTGACTCCTCCATCAAGGCGGTACCCTCTTCATCCAGGAGGTGGTAGATCGTTTCCCATTGAACGACTTCACCATCTCCCGCAAGGATCTTAGTCTCCACCAGCTGCCAGTACCCATCGGATGGATTGTGAAAATAATCGCGTCCGTTCACGCGAGTGAAGCCCCAGTAGAGTCCCGTTTGATGCTTGTGGTGGCCGGGACTGTATTCGGTCAAAACCCCTTTGCCATCGGGAGCCACTATAGGATGGATGTAGGGACGGTGATCGTCGCGCGCGTTCTGCACGAGAAGGGGCTCGTCGGAGCCCGGCTGGAACACGCTGATGGTTTCTGCATCCCCATCTTTGATGAGCTTTAACGGCGCGGCGAAGAGCGATCCACCAAGCCCTAGGGCAAAGATAATGTTAAGTATTCGATATTGTTTCATGTTGGGAAAGGTTTCTTAAGGTAGCTCAGCGCTTCAGCCTGAACAGTTATTCAATGTACTCAGGCTAAAGCGCTGAGCTACGTCTTTAGTTCTGCGGGTTCTTCACTATTGGGTTCTGTTGCTGGTAGGGGCGGTTCTACACCGCGATATATCTCTTGTGTTAATCGCGGTGTAAAACCGCTCCTACAAAAATATCTTTCTCCTAGTTCTGCTGTCTTGCCCATTTGTGGGGATCAATTTCAATGTAGTCTGGGTTCAATGACGGCATTTGGGCATCTACCGATTCGCGCCACGCGTGGAGCATAGCGGTCAGCTCTTTCGCTTTAGCCGGATGGGATTTCGAGAGATCATTCTGTTCGCCGATATCTTCCCTCAAGTTGAATAGCTGCACCGTGTTGTTCTCGTAGTACTCTACCAACTTATAGTCGCCCGCGCGAATAGCACCGGCTGGGGGCTGCATACCATGGTTGCTGTAGTGAGGAAAATGCCAGTAGATGGCGTCGCGGTCGAGGGACGACGCCCCTTTAACGAGCGGCGCAATGCTAACACCATCACGGTGCTGCTCCTCTACAAACGGCAGCCCGGCCATTTCCAGAATGGAAGGATAGAAGTCCGTGCTTATGATTGGCTCCTCCGAGACTGTACCCGCTTTCCCCCTACCCGGCCATTTCACGATACAGGGAACGCGGATACCCCCTTCGTAAAGCCAGCCTTTCGCTCCACGCAGCGGTAGGACTGACGTTGAGAACGCGACATCGAGCCGGTCCTCGGTCACGGTCCGCATCGGATTGCCAACATTCATTCCCGCCATGCCGCCATTGTCCGCGAAGAAAATGACGATTGTGTTGTCGTCGATACCCAACTCTTCGAGGCGTTCGACGATTCGGCCAAAGCTTTGGTCGACGGCCTCCACCATTCCCGCGAACTGGGTGTTATCCTGAAACTGCTTTATCTTGACCGTGTGCTGAGGCAGGACGCCGTATTCAGAAAACGCCGGATCCTTTATTGCTTCGTCCAGATATGCCTGCGTAAGGGGTTCTGCAAGATCGGGATTTCCCTCCAGTAAGTAAGGCGTATCTCCTTTAGGCGGATCAGCCTTTAGCTTGGCCTCGTACTTTTCCACTAAATCCGGACGACCGTGAATGGGGTCGTGCACGGCAAAGTGGGCCATATAAAGAAAGAAAGGACTGTCCTTATTCTGATCTATAAAACCGATCGCCTCGTCCGTGAGACGGTCGGTCAAATACTCCCCCTCTGGAGCATCCTCCAACCCTTCCAAATTGTAGGGGGCGTAGAAAGTGCGGTTCGGAGCGCCACGCGACCAATTCCTCGGGATGTGCCAATCGAACCCGTGTTTATCGGGCGTATGAGGCGTACTGCCCAGGTGCCACTTGCCTACTGCGGCCGTGGCGTAACCGTGACTTTGCAAGGTTTCCGCAATCGTCACCTCTTCGTAAGGAAGTTGCTGGCCTGTTCGTACATTGAGGTACTTTTGAAACGGAAAATCACGCCGTCCTGCTATCCAGTCCGTCATGTTGTTACGTGCCGGATACTTACCGGTTAGGATGCTTGACCGCGTCGGAGAACAAACGTGACACGCTGCGTAGGCATTGGTAAACTTCACGCCCTCGGTTGCGAATTGATCAATGTGCGGCGTTTCATAAAAGCTGCTGCCAAAGGCTCCGAGATCGGTCCAACCAAGATCATCGACGAGGAAGAAAACGACATTGGGAGGGCCCTTGGATTCGGCGGATTGCTCTTGAGAGCTGCAGCCCGCGAACAACAAGGCCAAAACGGTAGATAATAGAAAAAGATGTCGTTTAGTATTCATGGGAGTCGATTATTTATGAATTTTAGGTAGGGCTGCTTATCCTTAAGCAGCCGCATTTACCGTGTTAGGTCTCGGCCGCTTAGGGATAAGCGGCCCTACCAAAGGGACAACATCAAGAACGCTACGCTTGTTGCTCCTATGCGGCAAACAGATATCTCTTCGAGCCAATAGATTATTCATTTGTTTCAGTTGGGATCATCAGGAAAATATCTCCGTAATTTTTTGGGCCACGGCCTTGCCGAGGCGGCTACAGCCTTCGGCATCGAGGTGGATTGTATCCGGTACAGGACAACTAGCAAAATCGCCGGCATTCAGAAAGGCCACTCCTCGATTTTCTGCAATTTCTGCATAGGCAGCCTTGAATCCAGCCGATTTCTCGACCGCTCCAACGAACAGGTTGCCAAACGGGCAATGCCCTTCGGACACCGGAGCGGGTGCAATAAGTAGTATTTTCGGAACAGAGTTCCCTGGTCCTGCAGCGCTTTCTAGTATCCGGTCAACCAAGACCCCACAACTATGGGCGATCGCCAGCGCATTTTGATTCAGATGATTTTTTAAATCATTGGTCCCGAGCATAACGATCACTAAATCAACAGGGGCTTGTGATTCCAGTACAACGGGTAGATGCTTCAATCCATTTTTATCCACCGTCTCGGCAGGATCATCCCAAATAGTCGTACGCCCATTCTGGGCTTCTTCGATCACTAGAAAATCGTCGCCAAGCTCAGTTTGCATAACTCCCGGCCACCTAACTTCAGCAGCCATTCGTTCGCCTACACTTCCAGGAATGAATCCCCAGGTATTAGAATCACCAAAACAGAGAACTCGTTTCTTCATCGGACATTAATGGCGGGAAGCTCTTTTTTCATTTTATCAATAACGGGCTGGAAAATCTCGACTGGGACCAAATTCATCCATTCGTGAGGATCGTTGTGATGGTCATACAATTCTTCGCCGCCATCGTTGTAGCGAATGTAGCGCCAGCGGTCCGTTCGAACAGCATGGTTTTGGTATCCAAAGGTTGTTAACACCGGACGTTCCCAATTCATTTCTGGATTCTTCAGCAAGGGCACCAGGCTCTGTCCATCTAAGTCGTCCCGAAACGGCAATCCGCACATCTCTAAAAGAGTCGGATACAAGTCGATCAGGCTCACAGGACGGTCGCATAACTGATTTTTTGCCACGCCCTCCGGCCCTGCGATCACCAGAGTGGTCCGGGTGGTCACTTCCCACAGTGCGTGTTTGCGCCAGTGCTGTTTTTCTCCGAGATGCCAACCGTGATCACCCCACAGCACTATATATGTGTTGTTCGCGTGCGGACTTTCTTCCAAGGCATCCAGTAATCTGCCAACATGGGCGTCGACATAACTGATTGTGGCCAAATAGCTCTGTACAGCCCGCGGCCATTGCTTGTGTTTTAAAATCATGTCGTGATCCTCACCGTGTGTGGCGAAATTCCGAGCGCCAGAAACGTCGTGAACTTCCACAGCAAACCGCTTGCCCCAATACGGGAGATCATCGCGGTCATCATCCAGTGTATCCGGAAGAATGATATTCTCGATCGGATGCAAATCGAAATACTTGCGAGGCGCGTACCAGGGCATGTGCGGTTTGGTGAATCCACAGGCGATAAAGAACGGCTTGTCGTGCGATCTGCTTAGTTCGGAAATCGCCCATTCGGCATTCTTGACATCAAACAACTCCGATTCCTCAACATCGAGCGGACCCCAAGGAGCCCAAGCGTCATCCGGCAGATAGGCATCGCGCTCGCCCCTATGCCCATCGCGGTTGGGCTGATTGTAATAGTCCCAGGATTCTGGATCATAGGGTCCGCTGCCATGAAAGGTCTTCCCACCACCCTGAACAGTATAACCGCCTTTGCTTCGCAGGTACTGCATCAAAGTAACGGCATCAGGAATCTTGTCCCGCATCCTTTCACCATTTCCGTAGACCCCCGTATTCGAAGGCAAAAGACCCGTGAACAAACTGACGCGCGAAGGATTACAAAGCGGCGCGTTGCAATAGGCTTTGGTAAAGGACACGCCACGTTTGGCGAGCCGGTCGATGTTGGGCGTTTTTGCCTGAGGATGAACGCCCAAGTGGCCTACCCAGCTGTTTAAGTCGTCGATGGGGATGAAGAGGATGTTGGGCCGATCTGCCGCGTTAATGTTAGAAATCCATGATACGCAAAGCAGCGAAATAACGAAGGTAGCGGTCGATCTCCGAGCGACCATAATTAATTGAGCAATGGGCGCTCGGAGATCGCCCGCTACCCATTTGACTATTCGATTACTGTAACGCATAATGCACTTCCCTATTTCCTCCTTACATACACATAGTATGCGCTCAATATTGTGTCTTGGCCACGGAACCAGGTATGGAGCGCGACGGGTCCCTTTTCAAGCTGCGCGGTAAAGGTAACGGAAGTATCATCAGTCCCTATTGGCTTGTTTAGCCCTTCGAAACGATAAGGTGTCTTGTCCCCGATGGGCATATGGTGGTAGTCGCTCAAATAAAAACTCGCGGTGTCAACTTCCAGCGCGCCCAACCCTTGCTCTGAAGGCGCGGTGATCGGGCGGTCAATCTCCTTGGGCCAGCGGCGTAACTCGAACTCGTATTCACCATCTTGTGCCACTTCCAGCATCCAATAGCCGCTCTTTTGCTGACCGACTCGTATCTGACGCTGCTGGTCGATGAAGACATCCAACCACTCGCAACCGGTTAGTCGGGACGGATTCTCGTAATCGCTGCCGATGATCACCCGTTGGATCTCGTTAGCCTTCGGCCCCACGTCTGCCCACCATGTATCCAACTTGTCGCGCATCTTCACGAGGACCTCTGGATGCTTATCGATCACATTGGTCTTCTGCAAAGGATCAGTCTCGAGATTATAAAGTTCACGATCCTCCAGAAGCCGCCAGCGCTTCCAGAGTACTTCCCCCAAGTTCCGCTGCATGAGTGTCTGGGCGAAGGGCGTAGGATAGTTAACAAATCCTGGCATGCGGCTGTAGTTGATCACCAGCATCCGATCTTCCGGCACAACCGCTCTACCTTTCAAAATAGAAGCCAGGCTCATGCCGTCAAACTTGGCGTCATTAGGAATATCACAGAGATCAAGCAGCGTTGGCAGCATGTCCTGAACCTGGGTCAATCCATGGATATCCTGCGGTTCCATCAGGTCGCCATTGGGCCAACTAATGTAGCAAGGAACGCGATGCCCCCCTTCCCAAAGTTCAGTCTTTTGACCGCGCATTCCCGCATTGTAGTACAGTGGACCGTGGGTACTCCCATTGTCCGTCTGAAAGATAACGATGGTATCGTCCCTTAACCCTTCGTCGGAAAGGAACTTCATCATAGCCCCCATGTTCGTATCGATGTTTCGAACCATGCCTAGGTAGTCCGCAAGACGGGTTTTCAGAGAGGGGTCCATGTCCGCGAATTCGGGCTGAGCAAGAATGTCGGCGATCGCCTTTTCATCTTCCTCCTTCGCGACTAAAGGCCCGTGCGGCGTATTAGGAGCGATAAACGCGAAGAACGGCTTTCCGGCCCGAGCCGCCTTCTTCATGAAAGACATTCCCTCTTCAAAGAAAACATCCGTGCAGTAGCCCTTATACTGCTTCCATTTCCCATTGTTTACATAGGTGTCGTCAAAGTAATCATTGCCCCAATAATCCGGCACCGATCCAATGTGGGAGGACGGGAACCACACCGTTTCATCAAATCCGCGATCCTCAGGCCTGAAGGGGTAGTTGGCCCCTAGGTGCCACTTCCCAAATAGACCGGTCTCATAACCGGCATCCCCAAAGAAATTGGCCATCGTGGGTAACTCCGGACGGAGCAGGGCACGCCCGCTACTCACATTGATGGCTCCATTGCGGGCGGCATCCAAGCCAGTCATCAGCTGACCGCGAGTCGGAGCGCACATAGGGGAGACGTGGTAGTCTTCCAGACGCAAACTCTCACTATGCAGGCGGTCGAGATGAGGCGTCTCAAGGATCGGGTTTCCGTTAACCGAGAGCTCCGGGTACCCTTGGTCGTCCGTCATGACGACGATTACGTTGGGCCGAGCGAGCCCAATGAACGAGAGCCCTAGCGACAGAATAATTGAACTCGCGACTGTTTTCATCATTTTTCTAGTTCTCCGGTTTTGGGTCCACTTTCCAGCCTTCAGTGCGAATCGCTCCGTAGTAGGGGTAATAATCCCAATCGATTTTCCCTCCTACGATACGTGGGTCTTTTGTATCCGCCAGATGGCTTCGCAACCGATTGCGCATCTCCTTTTGTATTTCCTCATACCCCATTGCACCCGCTAGATTATTCATCTGATGGGGGTCCTTCTCGATATCGTACAGTTCCTCCCTCGGACGCATGCCGAATGCAAGTTCCGCCAAATGGGCAACCCCATAGCGATTCGAATAGTCCATCATGTAGGTCTTGGTGGGCGAGCTGTCGACCTCACCAAACGGTATTGCTCGTGCGCATACGGTGGAATCCGGCGAACCCGCTGGCCAACGCGTTGGTTCAAAGTTATAAATATACATGTAGTCTGCGGTACGAATGGCACGGCAGGGATAGCCTTTTCCGCCTGCCCGACAGCCGTCGTGACGTTCCATGGCGATATAGGCGGCATCACGATGGATCGTTTCATTATTCGAGAAAATATCTAGCATACTCCGAGCGTTCATCATACTCGGTGGCATGAGGCCTGCGGATTCCAGGAAAGTCGGAGCGAGATCGCTTAAATTCACAAAAGACTCCACAACCCTTCCCGCCTTTTTAATTCCCTTCGGCCAGCGGATGGCGAGAGGCACACGCGAACCCAAATCATACAAACTCGCCTTCGCCCGCGGAAAGGGCATCCCGTGATCGCTGGTCACAACAACGATTGTATCCTCAAGAAGGCCACGCTTTTCCAAGCTCTCAATCGCCCGCTCTACCATGGTGTCGAAATGCTCGACCTCCACCAGGTAGTCGGCGATATCGCTGTGGACGAGCTCGTTGTCAGGAAAAACGGGCGGCACCACTATATCGTCTAGATTTTTGCCTGTAGCCACTCCGGAACCGGCTTCAAAACGCCGATGCGGCTCGCTCGTTCCCAGCCAGAAGCAGAAGGGCTGATTCGCATCCACCTCAGCCATGAAGTCCTCGAAATTTCCGGCGTAGTCGATGTTGCGGATTCCGCTATAAGGGGGTTCGAGCGTTCTCCCCTCGTAAATGGGTCCCGCAGGATTTTCCGTCCGGCCACCCGGTTCTAATCGCCCCGGGGACCACGCTTTGCCCGTCGCCCCGACCTTGTAGCCTACCTTTCGCAATTCGTCCGTGTAGGTCGCGAATTTCGCCGGCAGAGTGCTATGGATGTTCCCGGCTTCCTCGAGGCGCCAAATGGATTGCCCTGTGAGAATGGCGCTGCGCGAAGGACCGCAAGTCGGCGCGTCGCAAAAGGCATGAGTGAAACGTAGTCCCTCACGCGCTACGCGATCGAACGCTGGCGTCTTCACGACCAGATCCCCATTGGCTCCGGTATGCTGATAGGATTGGTCATCCGAGATACAGAAGAGGATATTTGGGCGAGCGCTGGCTGACGAGAATGCGGTTAGCAGACATAGCAGTGCGAGCCAAGGTAGGGAGGACCGGCCCGGTCCTCCGCATTGGTAGGCTCTTCGGAGGCCCGGGCCGGTCCTCCCTACTATTTGCGAAACAAGCAAATCACGTAATAGGGTCATTCTCATGGGGCATAAGGTAGGGCTGCTTGTCCCTAAGCGGCCGTTTTCGTAATGTGGTCATTATGGCTAACTAAGGATAGCCAGCCCTACCCTGGGCTACTTCAAGGTAAACTCAGGCATCTGTTTCAAGGCTCCACCCTCCATGGCGGACTCGTGGGCGAGGATTCCCACGCAGGTAATGTTTGCCGATTCCGGGGCGTTGGGATACGGGGCCCGCTTTTCTAGCAGAGCGCTGACAAACTCGTGCACCAAATGGGGATGCGAACCACCGTGGCCTCCACCTTGGGTAAACGAGCGATGCTGCTTTTCGTCCGCATCGAACACCCCCCGTCCCGTGAAAGGCTGGATTTCCTTTGGCAGCCGATGAGCGTAGTCCGGCACTTTGACTCGCTCGGGGATTTCCGGTTCCGGTTTGCCAATCGTATGGATCACCGGATCTTCCCCTTCTACCAATGGCCATTCGTAGCTCTTTTTGGAACCATAGGCATCAAAACTTTCCCGATATTGACGGGCCGTATTGTAAAGCGACCGTATGATCCTAGCAGATACATCGGAGTCTTTGAACGTCACCTGACAAGACTCGATCGCGAAAGGGGAACCATGGATGGGGATCATCTCTTCCTTGATGCGGCCCGAACCAAAACAGGACAGCGTTTGCGCCCGATTTCGCTGCAGGGCTAGAACAGGACCCACACAATGAGTGGCATAATGCATCGGTGGCAAGCCATCCCAATAGCTGGGCCAGCCATCCATGTCTTGCTGGTGGCTCGACTGCAAATACTGGATACGTCCCAGCTCCCCCTTGTCGAACAGCTCTTTGACGAAGAGGAATTCGCGACTGTACACCACGGTCTCCATCATCATATAGGTCAGTCCAGTTTCCTCACAAAGCTCGCAGATCTCGCGACATTCCTCAACGGTTGTGGCCATCGGGACCGTGCAGGCGACATGCTTGCCCGCCTTTAGGGCCTGAATCGAATGCGGTGCATGGCTACCGATCGGCGTGTTGATGTGCACAGCGTCTATGCTCGGATCCTTGAGCATCTCTTCGTAGGAAGTGTATCGTTTAGACGGTTCGATTCCAAACTCATCCCCTATCGCATTGAGGGACTCCTCGTTCCGCTGGCAGATAGCGGCGATATTGGTATTAGGGTGCTGCTGGTAGATTGGAATGAACTCGGCTCCAAAGCCGAGCCCAACGAGAGCGACATTAACTTTGTCAGACATAGATTACTAGTTACTTGGTTGAGGTTACTGCTTCTGAAGAGAACGGGGAATCGTTAGATTAGGTCAGTACGCGCTTCAGGCAATCTAATCCTAGAGGAAATCCGACGATTCAGCTTGTACTATTTGTCGCTAAAAATAGTATTTTTTCGCCATGGAACCATTCGAGCGATACCTGAAGAAATTCCATTTGGGTGGGGCGTTCTATCGGCTTTTCGAGCACATCCCCAACATCATGTTCTTCGCCAAGGACCGCAAACGACGTTTGTTCATGGGAAATCAGCGGTTTCTCGAGCATTGTGGATTCACCTCGATTGAGGAACTGGTGGGAAAAACTGATATCGAGATGTTTCCTCAATACATGGAGGACAAATTCGCGCGAGACGACCAAGCGATTCTGAGCTCCGGGAAACCCCTTCTCAATCTGGTCGAGCTATTTCCTTCCCGTGACCGACTTCCCGAATGGTACATCACTAACAAATATCCAATATTCGATCAATCCGGATCAGTGGCCGCCATTTGCGGATTGATCCAAAGCTATGAGCGATCGTTCGATGACGACAACGATCCGGTTACCAAAGTGGTCAACCTCATCAAAGGCAGCTTTGATCAGACCATCAACATTCCCGCACTATCGCAACAGGCTGGGCTGTCTCAAAGACAGCTGGAGCGACTCTTTAAAAAACGATTCAGCATAACCCCACGCGAATACATCATCCGATTGCGCGTCCTCATAGCGGCTGACAAGCTCAAGCTCACCAACCAGAGCGTCACAGAAATCGCTCTTGAGTGCGGTTTTTACGACCACAGTTCCTTCACGAGGCAATTCAAACGCCACATGGGCACACTACCCCTAAAATTTCGCAAGCGCGAGGGCGGGTAAGTTGTTAAGTTTCAGCGTACTCCAGGCAGGGAGGACCGGTCATAAACCCTCGGCTTGTCGGGACTCGGGACTCCGAATAGGGAAATGACGGGGAGGACCGAGCCGGGCCTCCCTACCCAAGTCATGATCCCACGAAAAATTTTTCTGAGATCGCCCGCTACCTCGAGCGCCGCTACGGCTCCACATGTATCCGTCCCTGCATCATGGTGAAATGTCCGGAGTAGGTACAAATGTAGGGATACACTCCTGCATTGTCAGGCGTAAACTCAAGCAACACCGTATCGCCAGGATACGCTAAACGAGAGGCAGCGAGTATTCGATCTTGTTCCTGGCTGGAATAGGCTCTCGGGTTTAATGTCTGAGGAATGAAGCCGTCGGCCATGGCGGAGAGGGCTGCAATTCCGACTGGCTGAATATCCGCTTCCTCTTTTACAACAACCACGTTGTGCGACATCTCGCTCGCATTATGGTAGCGAATGACCAGCCGCTCTCCTAATTTCATACGTATTTCCGTTACGTCGTAGCTCAGCGTGATGCCCGTCGACTTCAGGTCCACAACCCGGGCTCCCGACAAGTCAATCGCCTCCGACTCAAACGTTCTCTCCGGCTCCTGTATATTAGTGGGTGTTGCGGAGCTGGCAATCAAGTGATCCCTGTGAACGCTCTTATCCTTTGAGACCCTGTCTCCCGCCACTCGATGGATTGTTTTGTGGATCTGCTGACTCACCAACGAGCCATCAGCGGCCTTGAGTTTATATTCGATCGCCATGACCAATCCCATTGGCTTATCAATGATGTCAGGCAACCCAGGCAGCAGCCCCAAACTGGTTTGGGCGAGATCCTGCCGCAATTCAGGAATATTCAAGGTAACCGTTTTTCTGTCAGATGATAGCTGTATTGAATCAATAATCACATCATCCGGTGACGGTTTGCCGATTTCATTCACAGAATACACCTTGCCACGGGTGCCATATTGGCTGCTCCAGGGATAGGTCCATTGCTGAAGCGAATAGTTGCTTGGGTTTGAAGCCGATGACACTTCGAGTGGTTCTGCAAACTCAAGTTCCAAGCCTCCCTTTTGCGTATCTACCGCCACCGGCATATGCAGAGGTTTACCCGTGTAGCGAACCCGATGAAAGCATCCCCAGCCTCCCCCGTGGCTAACCGATTGCCAACTGGTTAAACCGGCAACGTAAAGGTGCCCATCATTGTGAAAGCGACCATGAATGGTCCCGGACTGGAAGTTCAAAGGAAGCGTGAAGTGGGAGCCCTGCCATTGGTCTCCCACCTCTTCCTTTAGAACCATAGAGAGCGTTCCCCGGCCATAGGAGGTCACAAGCAAGTTTCCTTGCAGCGCTTCTGGCCACGTTGAACTCGTGATGAAAATCGGCGTCGAGGTTGAGTTGTCTTTGAAGTGAGGGACCCAAGCGATCGGCTTTTCAAATTCACTCGGAACGGGCATCCGGTGAGCCGAAGGAATAAAGCCATGAAATCCACCCTCACGGATTCGATGTATTTTACTGGTGGGTACCCAATTCCCTTCGTTGTCACTGTAGACAATCTCATCGTTTGGCCCGATGGACAATCCATTGGGATTGCGCAGTCCACTTGCAATGACGTCGAGGCGACTTCCATCAGGCGGCAACCGGAATAGCACCCCGTGATGGGGTGTGATTTCCGCATTGACCCCGTTTCGGAATGGAGGCCAAGGCGTGGCTTTGGCAAAATAAAAATTCCCCTTTGAATCCGTATCCAAATTCATAGTGAAGGCATGGAAATTGGTGGCCGCCATCACATCGTTGTTAAAGTTCTCGTAGAAATCGGCTTCTCCATCCCCATTTCGGTCGTGCAGGATTGTGATCTGATCGCGTCCCGTAACGTATACCTTACCGTCCACCACTTTGACTCCATGGGGCTGATTCAATCCCGTCGCATATCGTTTCCACTTCAGGACTCCCTCTTCATTTTGCAGCCCATCAACGATCCATACCTCGCCGCTAAAGCAGCTCAGGACGGCACGGTCGTCAGACAGGAAATCCACTGCTGAAAACCTGAGAAACGAATTCCATGGATTACGAAGCGGAAGGGTCAGTTCGTCCGACGCGAAAGGACCGTCATCTGACCCTCTCTTTACCTTGGTTTCCAAAACCTGCCATTGAGCCGTCCCTGCCTCTTTCAACTCATTCAAATCAGCAACTGCGCTTTCTCTGGATAACAGGTCACCCATAAAGCCCACTTCTGAACTCGAATGGATGGGTCCAATAGCTAACTTTATCCGAACCGGCACAGCAGATGCATGTAGGTCCAGAATCAGGTGACGATTGTCTAATCTCCAGCCAGCTTCTGCTAAAGGTCCTCGATAACCAACCAGTCGTGTTTGACTACCCGAACGAATTTGAATGTATCCATGATCTTCGGATAGTTCGTGGACGGAAAGCGATGTCCCCGGACCATCGGGCACCTCAAGCAATTGAAGGGACAGAAACTCTCTTCTCGCTCCTAGGTTCAATGTTCTCGTGAAAACGGGTTGGTTATGCGAACGTTCGAAACCCGGCGACTCTAAGACCTCGGTATCTCCAACCATATAGGAAAACACTACTTCGTTATTATGCAGATACATTCCCTTGTACGCCCCTTGGCTTTTCGGAATCGGACCGTATTTCCAAGGACGCGGATCGGAGAAATTACCATCCCTTGACCAACCAGGTCGCTGCCCAGTCGAAAAGTGAGTATAGCCATTCGGACTCGGCCACTCTTGGTATCCATCGCGAGCGGGATACCACTTCAAAAAGCCACCCGTCCATGCGGACGCCATTCGCAATAGATCAGTATCGAAAACTATGACCGCCTCTTCATCATCCCCCACCCTTACCGCAATCCCTTTGTACACAAAGATGCTGCGGATAGAGAGTGGGTCATTGGAAATCGTTGATGACACAAAAGGCCCATGGTCCATGTCATTGAGCGGACTGGGCGACCGTTGAGCAGATATCTGGAGTGAACCAAATAGGGAGACTAGAATCAAAGAGACAAGGAGCTTCATCGGGGTAGCGTATTGGGCCATAGATCCTATCTACATCTGCTCCCTGACGAGGCAACAAAAACCTCCTCAGTACAGGATCCCTACATTTGCTTGTCCCCTCCTCCAACTAAGAAGGAAGAACTTGCCTTCAACGCCAAGGGGCTTCTCATAAACAAAGCCGACCGTCGAAGCTGAAGAGGTTCCGGTAATTGCAAATGAACGAACAGCGACCAATCGCCGTAGGAATGGGAGAATTGCTCTGGGACCTGCTTCCAGGGGGCAAGCAGCTAGGTGGCGCCCCTTTCAATTTCGCAAGGCATTGTGGCCAGTTTGGCATGGAGTCGTTTCCTGTTAGCCGAGTGGGCGCGGACAGACTGGGCAATGAGGTCATCTCCTCGCTTAGATCCTGGAATATTACTTCAAATTACGTATCCTTGGATTCGTTACATTCGACTGGGGCTGTCGAAGTAGCCTTGGACGACCATGGAAAGCCTACCTACACAATCCGCGAGGGAGTCGCTTGGGATTTCCTGTCACATTCCGCGAACCTCAAGGAGTTGGCGCTCCAAGTCGACCTAATCTGCTTTGGTACTCTGGCCCAGCGAAGTGAAGTTTCTAGGTCCGCCATCTACAGTTTTCTAGATCTCATGCGGCCTGATGCATTGAAGTTGTTCGATGTAAACCTACGACAGAACTACTTTTCGATAGAAAATCTGAACGAGTCGCTACGACGAGCCAACGTACTTAAACTAAGCGATGAGGAACTTCCTGCTCTGAAAAACGGATTTTCTCTAAGCGGTCCGATTTCCAAACAGCTCTCCGATCTGCGAACCCGATTTGACCTAAAGCTTGTCGCCTATACCAGAGGGGCAGAGGGAAGTGTCCTAGTTGACGACTCAGGATTGCATGAACATCCGGGCTATCCGATCGAAGTAGTGGATACGATCGGTGCAGGGGATTCCTTTTCAGCAACGTTGTGCATAGGCTTAATGCAGGGCCTTCCTCTCTGCAGGCTTAACGAAAACGCCAATAAGGTTGCGGCCTACGTTTGTTCACAGCCGGGCGCGACTCCTGGGTTGCCGCACGACCTTGTTGCAAAGATCTCAACATCCTCAAAAAACGAGCCCCAGACTTAACCAGGCTAGAAAGAGTAACATCTGTAGCTGGAGTTTCGCTCCTTTTCCTCGCCCAACAACCGCGAATCCGATGCCGCCGATGGGCTAGTCAGCCTCACATCCACCCTCCCAATTAGCCTCCCCCAGGCTTGATGAACTTGACCCAACTCATTCTGAGGGAGAGAATCACCAGATGAGATTTTGGAGGAACCATCGCAACCGCTTCACCTCGATCTGCACGGGCTTAATAGTGCCGTTCTTCATCGCCTCCATCCAAGCTCATCCCGGTCAACACGGTGCGCAACGCATCGCTCCGAATGAGCAGACAGTCCCCCTCGACATCGGAACGATTCCGGAGATTCCAGAAGGCGATCGGGTCACAGTGAAAGTCCGTGTGGTGGATGCCGACACGGGTAGGATACTTCCGCATCGCATCCGTATCACTGATACCGAGGGACGCTATTACCCTCCGATAGGGCACACAGAATTAGGAGAACTAGAAGGCCACGTAGACAACGTCACTCTCGAACCCGACACCGTTAATCGCGGCAACCGAAGCTGGGCCATGATAGAAGAAGGCGTGTTCACCGTTCCCCTACGGGCCATTAACGGCTACTCCGTAAGAATCGCTCACGGGTTCGAATACAACCAGCCGATCATTCCTCTCGACCTCGAAGGCAAGGCCGGTCAAACGATCGAGCGAACCTTTGAGCTCAAGCAAGGGATCAACATGCAAGCCGAGGGCTGGATGAGCGCGGATTCTCATGTTCATTCCTTGTCACCCGAAGGCGCCATGCGTCAAATGGCTATCGAGGACGTTGACTACACCAATCTCATGTTCATTGGACCGGAACACCCGCTTTTGACACGCGGCTTCATTACAGGCCAGCCACACCCCGCATCCACTACCGACCGGATCGTATACGTGTCCCAGGAAGTTCGCGACATGAACCAAGGCCATATGACTCTTCTAGGCATGAGTGATCCCATCGAACCGGTACTGGTTTACACGGGAATCGGTAAAACCGAGCTTGTCCCCCGCCCCAACGAACCCCTCAATACGGAGGTAACCCAACGCATGCGCGACCAAGGCGGAATGGCCTTTCACGCCCATTTTCTCTTTTGGCCGGGGTATGGATCCGCGGTTGGCGGCGCCCTCAATCTGCTCGATGGTCTAGAGTGGACCAGCACCGACATCGTTAACAACAAACGGTGGACTCGCCAAGGGCTTTCCATTCCTGGCTATGAGATTCGGCCAACGGGAGCCGACTCCGGCAAACTCTACTACCGCATGCTGAACTGCGGAGTGCGCCTCCCCCTCATCGGCGGCACCGACAAAATGTCAGCGGCACGACCCGTCGGCTCTGTTTCGCGCACCTACGCCAAAGTCGACCATTGGACACACTACGGATTTCTCAATGCGGTCCGACGAGGCGATACCTTTGTCACCAATGGCCCACTACTCACGTTCACTGCCAATGATGCAGCCATTGGTTCCGATCTTCAATTTTCTGGACCTGGACCTTTTACCGTAGTCGTAAAAGGAGAATGCTTCAGCCAACGCCCCATCAACTACATCCAAATTATTCAGGATGGAAACGTCGTTTATGAGATCCGGAAGGACGACCTTAGCAAAACGACCTCCATCAAACAAGAGCTCACTTTTGAAAGATCCGGATGGATCGCCTTGCGAGCCGGCCACGACGAGCCCAATCCTGAAGACTGGTGGGGCTACACAATGGCCGCACATACGAGTCCGACTTACATAACGGTAAACAATGAGCCTCCTGCTAATGCTGGCGACGCTCAGTATTTGCTGGCTCGATTGGATAAGACTTTGGAGTGGGCAGAGACAAACGCCATTTGGTCCGGTCCATCTGCCAAGCAGACCGCTATCCAGTCTTTCCAAAAAGCCCGCCGATTCTACGAACGGGCACTCAGTAGAGCGAGTCGCTAATCTTATTCGGATCCGCCCAGATCATCCAGGCCAATCAAGGAATTCAACAATTTACTTGATGTTATAACGAGCGTATCTACATTTCGCCCGTGGTCATGAAACTGAAACTCAGAAAGGTGGGTAATTCCATAGGTGTCGTGATACCCAAAACGGCCTTGGAAAAGCTCGAATCAGGAGAAGGTGATTCTTTGATATTATCGGAATCTCCTGATGGCGGATTTCGCGTTACTCCTGACAAAGAAAACTTCGCAGATCAAATGGCTGTGGCAGAAGATATAGCCAATCGCTACCGCAACACACTCGACGAATTGGCAAAATGAAGGAGCCTATCTGGGTGCGGCGAGATGTCGTGCTCGCTTATCATGACCTTTTGCTGGCGAGACACGGCGGATCCTCTGGAATTCGCGACCAAGGGATGCTGGATTCAGCCTTAGGGAGGCCAATCAATCTATTCAATTATGAGGAGCCTTCGCTTATTCAGCTATCGGCCAGCTACGCGTACGGCCTCATAAAAAACCATCCTTTCGTCGATGGAAACAAGCGAATTGCCTTCGCCACTGCCGTACTTTTTCTCGAACTCAATGGGAGAAAATTCAATGCGACAGAAGTAGATGCCGTTCTCAATACACTCGCTCTCGCAGCGAGCGAAATTGACGAATCGAAATTTTCAGAATGGCTAGAAGCGAACTCTACAATAGTCTAAGCACAACCCTTTAATCATGAGGAACGAACCCGAATGAACCTAACACCTTTTCACATCGCCGTCGCCGTTCGAGACATCGCAGAAGCCCGGGAATTCTACGGGCAAAAACTGGGCTTTCCCGAAGGTCGCAGCGCGGAAAACTGGATCGATTTCAATTTTTTCGGACATCAGTTCGTTACTCATCTGAACCCAGACATGGGTCCCAATGGAAAAGTCCCCGCGCTATACAATCCCGTCGACAACCACGGCGTCCCGATCCCCCACTGCGGAGTCATTATGCAGTTTGACGACTGGGAACAATTCGCGAAACGCCTGGAAGGCGTCATCACTGAGTACATTATCGAACCCTACATCCGCTTCAAGGGGCTTCCCGGCGAACAAGGCACCCTCTTCTTCGCGGACCCCTCTGGAAACGCCCTTGAGTTCAAGGGATTCCGAGATATCGATTCTGAGCTATTCAAGAAGTAGATACTAGGCCAGTGCTATGGGATAGGTTTCTGCCAGATTCGTGATTCACAAAAGCAGCCTGCCGCACGGGGATTGACTCTTTTCCAACAATCACGATGATACGTGTACCATGAGCAAGATACAGGCGATCAGCATACGAGATCTCGCCCGGCATACGGGATTCTCGTCCATGACTGTTTCCCGAGCCCTCCGGAATAGCAGCAAGGTGAATCCGGAAACCAAGAAACGGATTCGCGAAATGGCCGACAAGCTGGGCTATCGGCAGAATCCACTTGTATCGGCAAACATGGCAGGTATCCGAGCTAGCAAGCGCGTTGCCTATCAGGCCACCATCGGCATCATACACGAAACGCCTACTGGAGGCGAATGGGTGGAAACTCAGAAACTGATCGAAGCAGTGGTCGCGGAAAGCGAGACCATGGGTTTCAAGCCCGATCTATTTGACCTTGCCAAACCGGAAATCGAAAAGAGCGATCTCAACCGTATACTCCAAAGTCGAGGTATCCAGGGGATCATACAAGCGCCGATGATTCGCCATACCACGGATCTCCCACTAGACTTCTCTCAATTCACAATGGTTGTCTGCAATCCCGGAACCCTTCCCCAGAAGTTCCACCGTGTCAGTCCCGATCATTACGGAAACATGGACATGCTGCTGAAGCGTATTCGCGAATTGGGATACAACCGGATTGGACTGATGATTGACAAGGATTTGGACAACTTCCTAAATCATCTTTCCAGTTCCCGATTCCTCGCATTCCAGCAAACGGAACGCATTCCAAAAATCCCGATTTTCATGCCAGCGGGACGAGAGGACTATCGATCCGATTCGTTTCGTCAATGGTTTGAAAAACACCGTCCTGAAATCGCCATTACAACCTGCGAAACGATTTTCCGGAATCACTTCTTCGAAGATGCAGGACTGAGAATCCCTGACGACCTCGCAGTGGTGAAAGCGAATATCAACCGTTCCCAAAAATACCTCAGCGGCATCAGCGAAGAGTCCGCCGAAGTTGGAGTCACCGCAGTCCACACACTAGCCCAGTTGCTTTTTCAAAACGAGTGCGGTCTCCCCGCTAAACCGATGTCGGTTCTGGTCCCCGGCAAATGGGTAGAGGCGGGAACAGTCCCCAGCGTCAGTGAGGCATTGACAGTGTAAAAGGGTTGGCCAAACGTGACGGGCAGCGGCTATCTGGTGTAGGAGCGGTTTTACACCGCGATTTTCTTTGTCTGTGGATCGCGGTATGAAACCGCTCCTACGAACTTCTTGTGCGGTCATTGCGAACGATACCAACAAAGGTAGGGCGAGAGCGTCCCGCTCCGCCGCAGAAGTTGCTAAGTCTCCTCAAACGCGGCGGAGCGGGGACGCTCTCGCCCTACCCGGATTAATGAACTCCTCCTCTACACCGACGCTTCCGCAATTTCTTTGGTTATGCGGTCCACAAAATCGGGCGTAAGAAATTCCATACCGTGACCCGGCGTATCGAGTGGTGAAACATACGGTCCATTTTGGAGCGCCATTGTCGCAACCGGTGCGTAATCGCTGAGCCAACGATGGACTTGGTGATTCTCCACTGAGTCACAGTTTGGCACCGAAGCGGCGAAATGGATACTCGCCGAGAAAAGACAAACGGTATTAGCCGCATGTAAGGAAATCGGCAGGTCATGAGCCTCTGCCACCGCTGCAATCTTCAATCCTTCTGTAATGCCTCCACAAACACACAAATCAAAGTGGACAAATTCGGTCGCTCTCTGATCGATCAAATCCTTAAAAGCGCGGCATCCATGCAACGACTCATTAGCGCAAACGGGTATCCCGCCACGCTTATTCACGATTGAGTGGCCCTTAGTATCGGTTAGGGCCACCGGAGACTCGAACCAGTAGATATCGTGTTCTTGCGCTTTCCTAGCCAAACTCAGCGCCTCAGGAACGCTGTACGCATGCAACGCGTCAATCATAACGCGAGTATCGGGACCTGCCGCTTTCCGCGTAACCGCAATCCGCTCAAGGTCCTCCCTCTGGGAAAGACCGCCGACTTTTATCTTAACTCCTGAAAATCCGTCTTCGCAGTAATCTCGAATCTCAGTAGCGAGATCGTCGATCGACTTTTCCCGCCCATAGAGACCTCCACTTGCATAGGTATAGACGCTGTCTGAGTGTCCGCCAAGCAATTGATAAAGCGGGACATTTAGAATCTTTGCTTTTAGATCCCAGAGCGCGATATCAAGACCGCTGAGTGCATTCATCATAACACCCTCCATCGTGCCAATTGGGGCCAGACCCCCGATTCGCTCGCGAATCCGCTCAATGAAATGAGGGTCTTCTCCTCTAACCAAAGGAGCGAAATCGTGGTTGATTGTATCCACCACCGCGCGAGTGGAACCGTAAAACGACCAGATTTCACCCACCCCGATCATGTCCGTTTCCGTTTCCACAAACACGAATACCACCTCTTTGGCGTTAAACGCCAAGGCTGGATTCCACATATCACCTCCCATAGGGAAGTTGATTTGCTTCGCGAATACTCGTTTGATTTTCATCTGAGCTAAATCGGAACTATGGATAGAATTTGTAAACAAAAAAGGCAGCACAACCCTAAGATCGCGCTGCCTAGAAAATCAGCGATTGCCTCGAATTAGTATCTGAAAGACGCCCTCAAACGGATATCCCGACGGTAGGGCAGTACGAACCTTGAGGGAGAAAACCCGCCATCCGCTCTTTGCACATCATCCAATCGAGTGATAGAAAGTTCATCTTCATCGAAGAGATTCTTCACGTTCAACTGGAGATCAAACGTGTAATTATCGAATCGCTTCTGCCAGCCAAACACGGCGTCAAAGAAGAGCCAACTATTGAACTCCTGTACGCCCAGCGATGGGTTTGATTGCGGCCAGATACGACCTCCTGTATACCGAGCTCCGCCGCCGACTCGGAAGTTTTTCAGACGGCCTTCATTGAAAGTGTAGTTGGTGAACAAGTTCCACTTCTCCTGCCTTTGCCCTGGAGCTAGGCCACCGGACAGCGCTTGCATCGAATCACCCGCCCTTTGGATGCCCGAAATGGCATCTCCGACAGTCGCGCCCTCTCCCAAATCCAGGCCATTTCCGAATCCGGTCGCGTCATAAAGCGGTTCGCTCGCAAACTGCTGGAAGAAAGATTGGCCCGTCGGGCCATTCCACCAGCGAGTGAACTCGGGAAGATTGGCGCCCAAGGTCGCTTCGGTATCCGAATAATTGAATACCGCTCTCCAATTGTCCGTAAGGTTGCCGACCATAGTGAATTCAAAGCCTTCACTCGCTTCGGATTTGGTCGCCACTTCCGCGGTAACACTTTGAGCTTCGTTCACCGCGTTGGTGATGAGTCCAGATTCCTCTAGCTGGTTGTAGAGCGTGTTAATCGCTCCAATCGCGTTGCCGTTCACCCAGGAAGGGAAGGAACTAATATTATTGGACGACGTCTCGAAAAGAGCCGCCTTCAAGAATACCTTTCCGCCGAAAGCGCTGTAGGTAATCCCCATATCCTCGGTTTCACCATTGGGCACGGGATTAATGCCGCCCCGCTCGCCTGGGAGTCCGAAAATGTCCTTGTCGGAAAAGTCGGAAATACCCGCGTTCGTAGACGAGTTGTAAGTGAGCGAAACGTTTTCGTTGATATGATAAACGCCTCCGTAGGTCTCGGTTTCACCAACGAACTCCTGAACGAGCGCGCCTTCATTGTTGACGACATCACGTTGGTTGTTGGTTGAGTTTCTCAAACCGTTGCCGGCAGGGGAGAACAAGTAGAAATCATCTTCACGGTAGCCGTAGGTCAAAATCAGCTTGTCATTGAGAAAGTAGCTCTGGCCCGCCACCATCATGGCATCGATTCCCGACTGCTCACCCTTGACACGATTGGTCGCCCAACCGGACGTCAGGGTTTTAGTCAAATTTGGATCCGCTCCTGGGAATTGGCTCGAATACCAGAGATTGCTAAACGGAACGGTCGTGGTGATATTCCCCACTTCACCATCCCAGTTACTGCCGTATCCAACTCCAGGGAAGGATCCCACGCGATAGTCGGCCACGTCCATGGGATCATCCAAATAGTGCCGAATCCAAATGCGGTTCCGTCCATTTTCAGGGGTGCGGTTGAAAGGTCCACCGAAGGACCTTCCTCCACTATCGGTGAGACCCCAATTGTCGGTATCATTCCAAACGAGCATTTGCGACTTACGCCGTAAAGGAACCCGGTCACGGTTCTGCACCATGGCTGCCAAGCGATGATGCCCCATCCACCCGTCGGTCTTGATTTCGTGAGAAATGGTTCCTCTAATGTAGTCATCAGTAAAGTAGCGGAAGTCCCGTTCCAGCTGGGTTTCAAAAAAGATTCTTCCGGCATTGGGGTTGGGCGATCCGTCCGCCAAGGTGGCGTTAGGGTCCCCTTGCATTGAAACATCCCCACCCATCCGGTGGCTGAAGCGGTCGGTTTCGTATTTCGCCCACGCCAATTCGAGGAATGTGTTCTCGCCCAGTTTTTGCGTCACGTTCGCGGACATGTTCCGAATGTCACGGGCGCCGCGCATCGCCAAGGGACCGGAAGCGGATGCGTAGACAGGAACGGTGATCGTTCCTTCTCCCGCAGGATCGCTGAGAACATTGCTTTCGAACGTGAAGGGGGTATCGATGGAATTAGGGTTCTGCGTGCGGGCCGCTCCAGAGTTGTTCGCAACTGAACCCGATCCATTGTCGATGTAGGAAATCCGACCGAAGGTACTCCCACCCGCAAAGGAGCCGACCACGCCTTGCGCTGCGCCAACGCCCTCGCCTGCCAACGGACGGCCGGCGGCTAGCCATACGGATAGGTCGTCGGTGACCCCGAAGAACTGAGACGGCTGGTCCACTACATCTCCATACTCGTATTCAAAATCTATCGTCGTGTTTTCAAAGGGCTTGTACTGAACCGCTGCGTGCCAACGATCATCCCGACGGGCAATCCAAGGCCGTTCATTTTCCCCATTTTCATTGTGCAACAAATTCAAGCGGATCGCTAGCTTACCCTCGATTAGCACGGTGTTGTAATCAGCATGGGCGCGGAACCGATCCGCATCACCTACCGTCAAGTTGACCGTTGTAAATTCGCGACCGAAAACCGGCTTCTTGGTAGAGGTATTGATCAGTCCCCCTGCTTTTGCGATACCGAATAAAATAGAGTTCGGTCCTCGCGACTCATCGACGCGCTCGATGTTATAAACATCCTGGTCGATGCTGTAGGCGAAATAGTTTCGAGACAAATCCGCATCAATTCCTCGGATACGGTAGCGAGCGTCAAAGGCGGTCAGCTGATTCGCCGACCCGGAGCCATCATCCTGAGACAATTCAGCCGTCATATTGACGGCGTAGTCCAGCGCTTCCTCAACGCTGTCCGCAGAAATGTCGGACATGAACTCGCTGGTGTAAACCGAGAGCGCAGCAGGTGTGTCTTTCAATCGGCTATTTAGGCGACTGCCCGCCAATGTATTCTGGGCGGCGTAACCCACGTCTCCAGAAACATCCACGCTAAAGGGGGACAGTTCGAAAACGGTTTCATCGTCTTGCGCCTGGATCGCCGGAAGGGAAAAGGCGACCAAACACGATAGTATTCGAGTGGTGATTTTGGTAGGTTTCATTGGTTAGGCATTAATGTGCGAAGTTAACTCTTAGTTTTAGGTTTGATAGCGAGAGATTGAGCTCTCAAAGATCGCTCGCGGATTTGCGCAAGTGATCAAGTCGATGCAAACAAGGGTAGTACGGTGCCAACCAATAAGCCCTGTCAGTCAGCCTGACACGAATGCTTCAGAGTGATACAAGTAACAATTAGATGTTACAAGTAACATATTCACTCAGGCCGAAGCTGAGTAGAATTGCCTTTAACGATAACGAGACGGGCTCCAACCCACCCACTTTTTAAAGAGGGTAGAAAATGTGAATGGGTTTTCGTACCCAACTGAGTGAGCGATTGTTTCGATCTTGTCATCGGTCGAGCTCAAAAGATGTTTCGCTCGCTGGATACGCAAAAAGGTCAAGTGCTGCATAGGACTTCTCCCATATCTTTTGCGGCATAGACGTCTCAAATGCTCTTCGCTTACGTGGGCGATTTCCGCCAATTCGCGCAAATTCCACTTCCGATGCAGATCTGGTTCTACTCGATTCCAAAGCCTCCACAAACGATCGTCGTAGTCATGCGGTTGAGCAAACCGCAGTGCGTACTGATGCGCGAGTTCAACCCAGTAACCCAGTATACTTGGGCTGTTCATGCCACAGGTTTCCGAATACATCCCTTCAATGGCCGCCTTCAAAGGTCCGCCGTCATAGTCTTTCAAAACCGGGGAATTCTGCGACACTATCGGCTTTTGCTCTCTCGACTCCAAGTAGCGGACCCAGCAAAAGTCCCACAGCTTGTCCTCTTTGCATTTAAAAGAGTTCTGCACGAACGGGGGAAGCAGGCAGGCTTCTCCTGACCGTACGGTCTTCCACGCTCCATCCACTCGAACACTCCCCTCGCCTCCAAAACAAGCCATCATGTAGGATCCCGACTGGTCCGTACGAACAATTTCAAACGGGTACCGGCACCTGAGTATTCCAACATGGGCGATGTGATGCTGTTTGAGCAAGGGACATACGGGGCTTCCAGCCATCCAGGGACGCTCTTCAACCGCATCGGAACGAACGAGCAAGAAGGTAGAATCACCCAACACGAGCACATCTTCGGAATCGTTGACGCTAGAATTGTGGGGTGACATTTATAAATACCTCTATTTGTAGGACTTCCGATAGTCCTTTCTGGTTCTATGCTATCCTGATTCAGAATGACCCAAAATCAAGGTTGATTTTCGATAGGTTCTTGTTGACCGATTTCCTTTGCGAGACCACCAGCAGGCGATCACAAATACCCATCGATTCGAGTCATACCGACGCCGACACTAATACCCGTTTTCCAATCATGCCAGATTCACCCAAACGCTTCATGCAAGCCACCGACGTAAAGAAGGAGCAAGATCCTTGGGCTACCGTCGAATGGCTATCCAATAAAGAGCTCGTAGGAGCTGAAGAACTTCTAATGGTGAGAGCCACTATCGCCGCGGGGCGATCTCACCCGTTTCACACCCACCCGACTCGGGAGGAAATAATCTACGTTGTATCCGGACAAGCCGAACAATGGGTAGAAGACGAATACCGGATCCTCAAAGCGGGCGAGATGGCTCTCATTCCACAGGGCGCCGTTCATGGCACCTACAATCCCTTTGACGAAGACGTCACCTTCCTCGCTATCCTTTCACCACTCAATGGAGGTGATCCTAACATCGTAGACGTATCAGAGGAGGAACCCTGGATTTCCTTGCGGGAGAAACAAAACCGACCCCCCGTAGAATAATTTGCCCCCACGAATGCCACGGAAAACAAAAAGCAAGCGTTCAGGGGCAAGACTCAACGCATTAAAGGTAGCGGGCGATCTTTTAAACAACCAAGCCATCGACAATCCTTGCCCATCCGATCCCATCTGTAACCTAAAAATCATTACAACTCATCTGAAATCTAAATCTTAATTCTAAAATATCAACTCATTCACCATTATGCCAAATCCCTGGACTGGAAAAGGAAACCCGTACACACGCCAAGAGATGCGTGATCGACTTCAAGCAACGCTCGACCGCGGTGAAGCCATAATCGCCGCGGGAGCCGGAACCGGCATCAGCGCCAAGTTTATCGAAAAAGGCGGCGCCGACCTGCTCATCATCTACAACTCGGGTCGATTCCGGATGTCCGGTCACGGTTCGACGGCCGGCATGATGGCCTACGGCGACGCGAACGCGGTCGCCATGGAAATCGGCGAATTCGAAGTACTGCCCACCGTTGAGGAAATCCCAGTCATCTGCGGCGTCCACGCCACCGACCCGCGCCGCCGCATGTGGCACTGGCTTCTGAAAGTGAAAGAGATGGGATTTTCAGGCGTGAACAATTTCCCGACCCACTGTATCGTCGACGGGCACTTCCGAAACGTCCTCGAAGAAACCGGCATGCCATTCTCCAAGGAAGTCGAAATGGTGGAAATTGCTTCGAAAATGGATCTTTTCAGCATCGTCTACGTCGCCAAGCCTGAGGAAGCCGCCGCCATGGCGAAAGCCGGAGCGGACGCGATCATCGCCCACGTTGGAACCACGGTCGGAGGCTCTATTGGAGTCACGGGAGCGGTATGCTCCATGGAGGAAGCGGCCGCACGATGCCAATCGATCTTCGAAGCGGGTCGAGCCATCAACCCTAACATCTTTCTACTGTCGCACGGCGGCCCCATCAATACACCGGAGGACGCCACCAAAGTCAACGAACTCACCGATGCCCAAGGCTTCGTAGGGGCATCCAGCCTCGAACGAATGGGTGTGGAAGAATCGCTCACCAACCTCACTCGCAAATTCAAGCAAATCCCTGTTTCCCGTAAATAGGGTTTTCAAATACGCACCAGAAGTCTATAACCAGAATTCCGAACCCTTCGGGGCATCACCCCGACCCATAGACCTTTCCCTACCATGAAACATTACCTCATTTTATTGCTAGCGACCGCCTTTGCCGCTCTCAACGCCCAGGCCGCCGATCCGATTCGCGTCTTCATCCGGGCCGGAGAAAAGACCCACGCTCCGGGGGCCCACGAGCATCCCCAATTTCTGAAAAACTGGACCGAGCTGCTCGAGTCTCGCGGTGTCGAATGTGACGGCGCCTTAGAATTCCCAACGAGCGCGCAACTCGCAAAAACCGACGTCCTCATTCTCAACGCTAAGGAAGCGGGCAACATCGAAGGTGAGGAACGCGACAATTTGAACGCCTTCCTCAAGCGCGGCGGCGGGCTCGTAGTCATTCACGCTGGCGCAGTCTCGCGCGATCCCGACTGGTACAAGGGCATCATTGGCGGATCCTGGCGCCACGGGACCACTAAGTTCCTCGAAGCGCCGATGAGCCTCTATTTCACCAACATTCCGAATCCAATAACCAAGGACATTTCCAATTTCGATCTCGAAGACGAGATCTACTACGACATGGATGTCTCGTCCAAGGTCAAAGTCCTTGCCACCGCCTACACCCCCAAAGCGATCGACACCAAAGGACGAGGCAACCAGGAAGCCCAAAAACGGGCGGCGGAAGCAGTTGCCCTTGGGAAGGCAGTCAACATTTACGACATCCAGCCTCAGGTTTGGACCTACGAAAACAAACTGGCCGGAGGCCAGCCCTATCGCGCCTTCGTCCATATCCCTGGCCACTGGAACAAGAATTTCTCTCACACGGGCGTTAAAGCGATGATCCTGCGCGGAATTGCCTGGGCAGCGAAACGAGACAACGTCGACATGCTTTGCCACGCCGACGAACTCGGCGACAACTTAAGGTACGTCGAAGGCGGCGTTCCTCGACCAGAGAAATTGCCGAGCTACCTGAACGTGCATCCTGAGTTCGATATTTCTCTCGTCGCCTCTGAGCCTCTCATAAACAATCCGATGAATATCAATTGGGACGAGAAAGGCCGACTCTGGGTGGCTGAAACTCCTGAGTACCCCAATGGTCTGCGTGAAGTAAACGTTCCTGTCTGGATGGACTCAGGCTCGCTTAAGCCGGGCGAATACGACCGTGATCCTCTTGACCGGATTAGCATTCTTTCCGATACAGACGGGGATGGGGTCATGGATTCCAAGAAGGTCTTTGCAGACAAAATCGAACTGGTGAACAGTTTCGTTTTTCATAAGAACGGGGTCATCGCCACCGCCGCTCCTGACATCTGGTTCTTCGAGGATACGGACGGGGACGACGTGGCCGACAAGCGGACTAAACTCTATACCAACCTCGGCATTCGCGACACGCATGCGGTCATCAATAACCTCCACTACGCCGCCGATGGATGGGTGTATGCGACACACGGATACTCTTCTTCCGACAACGTGACGTCTGGCGACGGCAAAAAGGACTTCGGTCCCATCGGCAACGGCGTCGTCCGCTTCAAGCCCGACGGCAGCGCATTTGAACAATATGCCATGCGAAATGGCAACACTTGGGGAATGGACACCACCATTTCGGGTGAAGTGTTCTACACGCAACCCACTACCGGCAATCCACTGGTACATGTGGTCTTGCCCGAACCTATATTAGCCAAAGGGAAATTGCCCGGAGTCAGCGGCACCAACGGCCTACTTCCCGGCGCGCGCACTTTCCCCGCCATGCAGTGGGAACAACAGGCCTACGTGCAAATCGACCAAGTCGGACGCTACACTGCTGGAGCAGGCACCGTGATTTATGAAGGGGGCGCCTGGCCGAAGAAATGGGACCTCAGCTATTTCACCAGCGAACCCACCCTCAATATCATCGGACACTTCAATGTCGCCAAGGATGGCGTATCGTTCAAGGCCACCAAAGAGGTCGGTCGCGAGCAGCAGGAGTTCATCTCCAGTACCAACTTGTGGTTCCGTCCGATCGAGGTGATGACCGGCCCAGATGGGGCCATGTACATCGTCGATTTCTGCAATCAAGCCATTATACACAATGACACCCGAGGCCCCGTCCATGGACCGGCCAACGCTGCCGTCCGTCCTGACCGCGACCACTACTACGGCCGTATTTGGAAAGTGCAGCACAAGGAGGCAAAAGCGATCGAGCCCGTCTCCCTCGACCGGAACAATGTGGCCGCTCTCGAGAAAGCCGCTAAGAGTCCGAACGAGCAAATACGCAGCACCGCCCAAAGGCTCTTGCGCGAATACCACGGCGCTGAGCCCAACATAGTCGGTAGCGACGCGGTGCGGGCCTACCACAACGCCCTCAACGAAGGCGACCCTGTCAAGATCGTCACCCGTGTAAAAGCGGCCCAGGATGACTGGACCCGCTCCGCCCTCGTCGCCGCCTCGCAGGAAATGGCCATGGAAGTGATCGAGGCCGCGCTCAAAACCGAACCCAACGATTCCCTTATCGCTTTCGCGACCGCCCTTTCCCCATCCGCCCTGGCTCAAGGCGATGCCGCTGCCAACGCCGCACGCCTCCTCAAAGCGTGTGGACTCGCCGACAACCAAGCCAGCCCCACCAGGGGGGCGGTATTGAGAGCCCTCGCTGAAAATGTGTCCCAGCCGCCTCGAATGACCAATGCGCTTAAAGCGGCCCTTGTGTCCTTGCTTAGCAATGACGAAACGCAGGTTCTGGTTTTCCCACTAGCTTTTCTCTGGGACACCCGAGGACAGCTGGCATCCCAGACCAACGCCATCAAGACTTCCATGATAGACAGTCTATCGCGCTCGAGCGCCTCCGACGAAGAGCGAATTAATATCGCTCGCAGCTTAGTCAGTATCCGAAAAAAGGGTACCAATATCCTTCCCGCAGTGACCGCACTACTTTCAGGAAGCGGGAGCGATTCGCTAAAATCAGGCATTCTAGCCTCCATCGGCTCGGTCGATGGTGACGACCTCGGAAAGACGCTTATCACCCAATTTTCCGCGCTCGAAGGAGGATTGAAAATGGAAGCCTTCAACCAAATCGTAAAACGGCCCAATTGGACGCAAGAATTTCTCAAGGCCATGGACAATGGGAAAATCACTCTGGCAGAACTCGGACCGGGCAACATCGACCGGCTTCGCACCCACCCGGACCGCAACACCTCCCGCGCCGCCTTCCGGCTCTTCGCCCGCATCGCGCCGGTAAGTGCCGAGAAGGACGTGCTCATCGCCAGCCTTCTCCCCGAAGTGGAAAAAGGTGGCGACCCTGCCAAAGGGAAGATTCTTTTTGGGGCCTGCGTCGTCTGCCACAAACTAGGGGGTGAAGGAGCCGCTGTCGGCCCTGCCCTTGACGGTATCGGCTCGCACGGAGCGGCCGAGCTCCTCGGCCAAATCATCGATCCCAATCGTGTCCTCGAGCCGAACTATGCTGCCCACAATATCACTACAAAAGGAGGTGAGACTTTTGTAGGGGTGATTTCTACCGAGAACGACTCTACCCTCACCCTGGCGACTCAAGCGGGCGTAAAAGAGATCTCCAAGTCAGACATCGCCAAGCGTGAGAATACCAAACGCAGTTTAATGCCAGAAGGATTCGAAGCGCTCGGAGCCGCGGGTCTCCGCGATCTGCTCGCGTTCATCATAGCCCAGGCAGGACCGGCCCCAGGGGAACAAGCGAATGCCGCGACGGCCCCAAAAACGCCGGCCCCCATTTTGAATCGTCGCAAATGGCCCGACCCGATTCCCGCCACTCCCGTCGATTGGGAAAAAGGTAAAACCTCGGTCCTAATTATCAGCGGAGGCTCGTCCCACAAATTCCACGAGTTCTTCGGCAAAACCGATTCCAAAACCTTGGAGGATGCAGGCCTAACCGTCCACTACACAGAAGATGTCGCCCAAGCTACTAAGGAGCTAGCCAACGCAGACGTCGCCATCATCAGCGTCAATCGTGCCGGATTCGACACACCGGAATACCGCAAAGCGCTCATGGATCGCATCGCGGCGGGTAAAGGCGTCATCATGCACCACCCCGGTACTTGGTATGGATACAAGGAGTGGCCGGAACTGAATTTAAAAGTAGTCGGCGGCGGTACCCGCGGACACGACAAACTCGGCCCTATGGGCGTACGCGTGGTCAACAAGCGTCACCCGATCATGAGAGGCGTCTCCCCTGAATTCGAACTGGTGGACGAACTCTACATGATGAACCGAGACGGCCCGCCGGAAGGCGCCGCCAAGATCCGCGTCCTCGCCGAAACCAGCGTCAGCGCCAAGTCCGGAGCCCGCCATCCCGCCGTTTGGATTACCGAACACCCGAAAGCTCGCATTGTGGGATACACTCTGGGCCACGACGAACGCGCCCACGACCATCCGGACTACCGTAAGATTCTCATCAACGCCGCCAAATGGGTAGCCCGTAAGTAAACGATCAATACCGCTGGATTGAGCAGAATTCTCGCTCGAATCAAAAATCCAGCGGACTCTTGGGCTCCTTGACCGTTTTCATATTTACGGTATGGGTGTACCGCATGGTGGTCCTGAGATCGCCGTGGCCCATAAGCTGCTGGATCGTGCGGATGTCGTAGTTGGCCTGCAGAAGATGGCTTGCGAAACTGTGGCGAAAGGTATGCGGGGTGACACGCTTGGTCAGCATCGCCTCTTTGGCTGCCTTGCGCACGGCGTCGCCGACCTTGGTCTCATGATAGTGGTAGCGCCGCATCTCGTCGGCCCCGTGTACCAAAGTCAATTTCGGGGCGGGGAAGAGCCATTGCCAGGGCAGGTCCTTGGCAGCGCTTTTGAATTTGCGCGACATCCCCGAGGGCATGAAGACGCCGTCGTATCCTGATTCGCAGTCCTTCGCCAAGAGCCATTTCACGCGTCGAATTTGCCGTTGGATTTCAGGAATCAGACTTACGGGGAGAGGCACCGTGCGATCCTTTTTGCCTTTGCCGTCGTGGACGGTCAGGATATTGGTGTCGAAATTCATCGCGTTTATTCGGATGCCGACAGCTTCGAAACGCCGCAAGCCACACCCGTACATCAGTTTCGCAATCAGATTGACCGGATGTTTCAGTTTGGAGATCACGAGGTCCACCTCTTCTCGCGACATGAATGTGGGAATGTAGTTCGAAGTCTTCGCCCGGGCGACGCCGTCAAAGCCCTCGAATTCGCGTTTCCACAGATTCTTGAAAACGAAGAGGAGCGCGTTGAAAGCCTGGTTTTGCGTGGTGGCAGCTACCTTGTCGACCGTGGCCAGGTGCGTGAAGAAGCGGGCGGCGTCTTCCGCTGTCGCGAGGACTGGGCTTTTGTCCTCCAGAAACGACTGGAAGCGCCTTAGCCAGCCCGCGTAGGTTCTGTAGGTGTTTTTCGATTACTGAAGCGTTGCAATCTTGTTCTTGAGCGAAAGAATCGTTTCATCCCACTGGACAGCGGGATCTGGGTCTGAGGAGGAGACAGGAGAAACCGGCTTTGCCTCCGCTTCCTTTAAGGTTTCCAGATAGAGCCTCACCGCACTCGCCGCCTGATTCTGACGGAAAGTGTCCTGGCCTTTTGCACTCAGCTTGAGGAGAAAGGGCTCGATGCTGGAGGAATCGCTGTGAAGTTCGCTATTTTTGCGGCAGAAGTCCAGAAAGTAGCGAAGCCATTTGAGGTAGTGGGGCTTTTGGTTGTCGGGTACAGACTCACGGTTGAGACCCTCCAGGAATCGCCGTTTTACATTACTAGGAATATCGAGCATCGGGAGTTATCGCATTACTCTCATAACGCTCATTTTGACGCGTTATCACATTGAATCTAAGTACTAAAATAAGCGTATCTACTTAGTTCAAGCTTGATTTCTAACAAAATGCTGGGATGTTATAGGAAAATGTTATAACTTGTTCGATCTGGAAATTTCCTCCTCCACTCGTTGGAGGGCTTCCTTGGCAGCACATCGCAAACACCAATAGTCGCCATCGGCAGACCAGTAATCGGTCTTGCGATAGAAAAGCTGATGCTCCATGCATCCGCACTGCTCACAGTCTTCGGTCTCTTGGGTGCGCTCGCACGGCTCGAAACCTGTTCTGTCCTTGATTAGTTTATCTAGTAAATCGCTCATAAAATCGAACAAGCACATGCAGAGCAACGTCGCTCCGCTCCATGCCTGATGTTAGTCGTTGCCGCGAAGGCTTGGGCCTTCCCGCTCCCTCGTGTTTGATCCGCGGGGTTCTCTTAAAAAAAACCGGTCTTGACAGGGTGCCTTTTAGGCACACTGTTGCTTTGTGCGATTCGATTGGGATCCGAAAAAAAATGACCAACTTAAGAAAGAGCGAGGTATCTCGCTTGAGGAGATTTCTTTACTGCTGGCAGGTAGACAGGTCTGGGCCGTCGCAAAACATTGGAATGAAGAGCGATATCCTCGACAGAAAATATTCCTCGTACCCATAGATGGCTACATTTACGCCGTACCCTATGTCAGGGATGGAGATGTCTACTTCCTCAAGACAGCATTCCCTAGCAGGAAGTTGACTAAACAATACAAAAGGGAGATTGAAAATGAAAAAGAGTGAAGAAAAAGAAATTCTAGAGGCCCTGGAAAGCGGTGAGATCGAGCTAGAGCGACCTTCGAAGGCGCTGCTCACCGACCTTGCGAAAGCGGGAGAAAATACCTTCAAAAAAGACAAACGCATTAACATCCGTCTAAGCAGCCATGACCTCCTTGGCATACAGCGTAAGGCAGTGCAGAAAGGCATTCCCTACCAGGCGCTAATTTCCGGACTGATACACCAATACGTCGAAGGCGATCTTCTAGAAAAACAAATACAGAGAACCAATCGTGCGAGGTAATTCGATACAGCCGCTCCGCGGCTTCCTCTCTTACCTCCACTAGGACGTTCGCTACGAAAGCTATGATTGATTCGAGCAATACGCCCCGAGCAACTGCGGCAAACACCCCAAGCTAGGTTCCAGTCTTGCCGCTGCAACGATTCGCCTGATAGGTTTTTACATCAATCATAGCGGTGACACATCGCCAGACTTTCATCCAAACGCACTTTATCTAGAATTATGAGAACTTCGAATCCTGCACTAAACGACAAAGTGTTCGAGCTAGGGCGATCCACTGGGGACGTCATGACGATCAACGGAACGGTGAACCGTACCGGAATTCTGCTTTGTCTGCTCATGTTCACAGCCATTTATAGCTGGGATCGTGCCTACAATGCCGTGAATCCGGGAGAGCTCTATCCATGGCTCATTGGAAGCGGTATCGCAGGCTTCGTCGTGGCGCTCATAACGGTTTTCAAAAAGACCGCTGCGCCGATAACCGCTCCGATCTACGCGGCGATAGAGGGCATTCTCCTGGGCATACTGTCCGCCTTTTACGAGATGCAGTTTCCCGGGCTCGTCTTTCAAGCGATCCTTCTGACTTTTGGAACGCTTTTTGCCCTCTTGATGGCCTACCGCTCTGGGATCATAAAGGCGACCGAGAATTTTAAGCTCGGCGTTTTCGCCGCCACGGGAGGTATCGCTCTCATTTACCTGACTACCTTCATCCTTGGCATTTTTGGCGTATCCATCCCCTACATTCATGGAAGCGGCACCATTGGCATCTTGTTCAGCCTCTTCGTAGTGGTGATAGCGGCCCTCAATCTGGTACTCGACTTCGACTTCATCGAGAGAGGAGCCGAACGAGGAGCTCCCAAATACATGGAATGGTATGCTGCCTTCGGCCTGCTCGTCACTCTCATATGGCTCTACATCGAAATGCTAAGGCTACTGTCTAAACTCAGGAGCCGGTAGGGATTCGAAAAGTTCAGGGACCGAGATATTTTGAGGTAGCGGGAGCTCGGAGAGCGCCCGCATGTTGGATCCTTGAATGCGCCCTCGGAGAGTGCCCGCTAACAAGGACAAACGAGGTGCTTGACCGAATCGAATTCAGAAACCACTCACCTCAGCGCTTCCAGGAACTCTTCAGGAGTCCAGGCGCTTTTGTCGGAGCGTTTGGCGATGGCGCCATTTTCGTCGATCAAGACCGTGGCCAGGCTGTGCATTATGGTATCCACTTTATCGATAGAGGTGACACCATGAGACTTAACCAAATCGCGAACCGCTGATTTCGGGCCGGTGACAAACTTGAAGTTGCTCCCATCGATTCCGTAAGCCTCTGCGTACTGACGAAGGACTCCCGGTGTATCGTACTGCGGGTCCAAGGTGATGGAGACGAAATTCACATCCAATTCTTCCGCCTTGGCCAATTTCTGTAGCTGAGCCATCTTGGACGTGGAGAGCGGGCACATGTTGGCATCGGTGCAGCGGGTGAAAATGAAATTCAGCATAAGGGGCTTACCCGAAAACTGGTCGCTTGTAACGACTTCGCCAAACTGGTTGAGCAAAGCGAAGTCGGGCGATTCGTCCCCTTCCCCATAATAATAGCCCGACGGAAGCGCTTTGGCCTGTTCCTGCAATCGCTGATTGACGCGCTTCAAGTCATTCGAAACCTGTTCGTCGAGCGGCCAGATCTTGATTAACTGAAAAGCCCCGTTTTCATCTCGAACCAGCCGAGCTCGGATTTTCTGTCTGACTTTGGCATTTTTCAAATCACCGGCGGACACTTCGAACTTCATCGTCATCGCTGGCATCAGATCAGGAATATCTTCATGAGCCACTTCCAGCAAACCTGCCGCCTCATCGACCGCGGTAATCGTACCAATAAGGAGATGCCCTTCGGTGTCCCCCTCTCCCAAGGATTCCTCCTTTTGACTGCAACCCGCCAGGATTCCTAGAACGAGTACCCAGATCGAGGTCTGCTTAAATCGCTTATTCACCCAACTAATATTTTTCAGTTTCCCCTTCATTGTCTCGAAATCGTATAAACTATCGCTACTCACCTAATGCAATCAACTTTACGATGACAACAAAAGCAGAAGCGTTCAATAATACTGCATACAAGCCATTCTTATTTTGGTTTGGATTCTGCGCGCTCATTTGGATCACCTTCCTCCTTTACGCTGGCGGCTTTACCACGAGCATCCGGGCCGGAATGGCCTTTCTCGACTGGCCGCTCTCCAATGGCTCGATCAATCCTGAAGGCTGGCTGGAAAATGAAGACATGATGGCGGAGCACAGCCACCGCCTCCTGGGGGCCGTCATGGGACTGCTTTCGATCGCTCTCTGCGTCACCGCTTACGTGCAGAAAGCGAGCCCGCAGATCCGAAAGCTAAGCATCTGGCTGGTAATACTCGTAGTGACCCAAGGACTGCTGGGAGGGCTCCGAGTAAAGCTGGACGCCCTCAATCTCGAGATCGATCACAACTTGTACGCCCAGACCTTCGCGGTCGCCCACGCCACTCTAGCCCAAATTTTTCTTTGTCTGCTCGTCGCCTTCACCGTGATGAACAGCAAGTCCTGGATCCAGCGGCAAGCGGGATTTGCCGCGGCCCCCTCCAGCAGCGTGGGCCTCTTTGGCCTGATTGCCTGCCTGACAATCATTCTCCAGCTGATCATTGGAGCGGTCATGCGCCACAGCTATGCGGGACTAGCCATCACGAGCTTTCCTTACAGTCATCCCGACGGCTACTGGATCCCTCCCGCCTTCAATTTCAAGGTCGCCATCCATTTCGCCCATAGAGTCGGCGGCATCGTGGTGAGCATTGCGATTATCGCGTTCACGATGAAGATCTGGCGGGAATCGCAGAGCCGCAACGCGTTAGGCAAGTCAGCAATCGCCCTGATCGCCCTCCTCGGCGTTCAAATCTACCTGGGAGCCATGGTCATTTGGACCGTGCGAAATCCACACGCCGCGACCTTTCACATGCTGAATGGAGCCTTTCTTCTCTCGATTTGTTGTATGATGACTCTACGAAGCTTGAAATTTCGACTGGAAGCCCCACACCTTTCTGAACGCGCGCCGGAAACGGACGCTCCGCTCGGCGAATTGGAAAAAACTGGTCACGCATGAGCCTCAAACAGAGTAACCATATTTTAACCGCCAGCGAATTGATCGATCAAACGAGCAAGAAAGCCTTTCCGTGGTCTGGGTTCTACGAACTTACCAAGCCGCGCCTGAGCCTGCTCTCAGTGATCACGGCTCTTGTGCGCTACCTCGCCGCGCTGCCCAGCCGGGACCTGACTTCCCTTCTCAATTTCGTTTGCGGCACCGCGCTTTGCGCTGCGGGAGCGGCCACGTTGAATCAGTGGCTCGAGCGGGAGCCGGACTCGGTCATGGAGCGGACCCGCGAACGCCCCATCCCGGCTCAGCTGATAACGCCGCTAGCCGCCCTCATCTTCGGTCTCGCGCTCTCAGTGGTGGGCTCTCTGCAACTTTACTATGGAGCCAACCCACTCGCTGGACTCCTAGGGGCCGCCACGATCATCAGCTACGTGGTCATCTACACCCCCATGAAGAAGGCTACCCGCTGGGCAACCGAATTCGGGGCGATTCCCGGAGCGATCCCTCCACTAATCGGCTGGGCAGCGGCTGAAGGCACCATCACCACTCTCGGCTGGATTCTCTTTGGAATTCTTGCGATTTGGCAGATCCCTCACTTCATGGCAATCGCCTGGCTCTATCGCGATGACTACAAAAAGGGGGGATTCCCCATGCTTTCCGTTATCGACCAAGGAGGAGACCGCGTTGCTCGCTGGGCCGTGATCAACACCGTAGCGTTGATTCCCGTTAGCCTGCTTCCCGTCTTTCTGGGATACTGCCAATGGATCTACGGCATTGTTGCTACCCTCTTCGGATTATGGTTCCTTAAGCATGCCTTGGCATTTACGCGCTCGGAAAATCGTGAAGCTACCGCCAAGAGTTTGTTTCTGAACTCCATCCTCTACCTTCCGGCGGTGCTTTTTAGTTTAGTGATCGATCGATGGATACAAGGGTAGCGTTTATTTCAATACACCTATGGAAATTCATCAAATTCCTGCCCTCAATGCGATTCTGAACTCGATCGCCACCGTCCTAATCGTCAGTGGACTGATCTGTATCAAAAAAGGAAACGAGAAAGCGCATCGCTCTTTCATGACGGCTGCCTTGTTCGTATCGGTCTTCTTCCTGGCTGGCTACCTTTACCACAAATGGTCAGTCAACTGGCAGAACCGGTCTATTGGGGCTGAGGGAACGCTCAAAACCATCTATTTGCTGATGCTGCTGACCCACGTTCTTCTCGCAATGGCGATAGTCCCACTCGTCCTGCGAACCTTCTTTCTGGCGATTAAGGGACGCTACGAATCCCATAAAAAATGGGCTCGATGGACCTACCCGATCTGGCTTTATGTTTCCGTTACAGGAGTATTGGTTTACTTATCGATATATGTTTGGTTTCCTCCTTTAGAAAGTGTCTAAAGCGGCTTTTCTCTCCAACATTATCACATGACTTGGGAAATCATCTTTGTATTCGTCCTGCTCGTCCTCGCGTTGGCTAGCTTTGTCTGGGAAAAGCTTCCTCCCGACGTCACGGCTCTTTCCCTCTTTTCGATCCTAATCGTATCGGGAATACTCTCTACTGAAAAAGCATTTAGCGTTTTTTCCAATCCGGCTCCACTCACCGTTGGAGCGATGTTCATCATTAGTGCCGCTCTTGACAAGTGCGGCGTTATCGATCGCCTCGCATTCGGCTTGCAGGGACTATCGAAACTCACTTACCGGCCCTTTATCCTAGTGATAATGCTACTAGCCGGAATCGTGTCCGCATTCATCAACAACACCCCGGTTGTCGTTGTCTTGCTTCCCGTCGTACTAGCGCTTTCAAAGAAGATAGGAATCTCTGGATCCAAAGTTCTAATACCCCTTTCCTATGCTTCGATATTGGGAGGCGCTTGCACGCTTCTAGGGACCAGCACGAACATCATTGTGAGCGGGGTAGCCGAAGCAGCGGGAGAACAACCAATGGGAATGTTCGAGTTCGCGCTGGTAGGTCTTCCGCTTTTCATCGCCGGTCTGATTTATTTGACGATTTTCGGAAACAAGGTTCTCCCGACTCGAGAAACGCTGACGTCTATTCTTTCGGAAGACGAGAGACGGGAGTACATCACCGAGGCGTTTGTAAACCACACTTCAACCGTCATCGGCAAAAGCCTGAAAGAGTCCGGGATTCAAGGCGTCAACGGTATCCGGGTCATCGATATCGTACGGTCGGGATCTTCCCTGCAAACGCGCCTGGACAAGGTAATTCTAGAGGAAGGCGACCGCTTGGTACTGGCTTGTCGGGCATCTGGAATTGCCAAAGCCCGAAGTATATCCGGGCTCGATCTTGAGATAGAAGAGAAGCTCGGACTCGAGCAGATCGCTGCCCACGAGGGCATGATGGTTGAAGCGATCCTAGGGCCCAATTCCGATGTACTAGGGAAGACCATCGAAGAAGTGAACTTCCGGCAACACTACCGCATGGTTGTTCTGGCGGTACACCGGAAGGGAAAGAACCTTCGAGAGAAAATCGCTTCTCTGAGGCTAGAGTTTGGGGATACCTTGCTCTTGCTGGGAACTGACAACGCAATTCAGAATCTGCAAGCGAGTGAGGACATCATCCTCATGTCCAACAACGCCATTCAGTCCAAGACATCAAAATTGAAGATGGGGCTGGTTCTGGCCGCTGTAGCAGGCGTGGTCGTTTCAGCGGCCACCGGAATCGCACCCATTGCCGTCGCCGCCATTGTCGCCTGCGTCGCACTCTTTGTCACTGACTGTATCCGGCCTAAGGACGGCTATGGAGCAGTCCAATGGAACCTTCTCTTCATAATCTACGGCATGCTGGGAATGGGCGTCGCCATGGAGGAAACGGGTGCCTCTTTATATTTGGCCAACAATTTGATTAGCGCCGTTACTGGATTTGTGGCCCCTGAATGGCAGCCATATGTCATGCTGGCTTGCGTGTATCTTCTAACGAACGCGCTGACCGAATCACTATCTAACAACGCGGCCGCCGTCCTGATGGCCACTCTTGCAATCGGAATTGCAGAGACACTCGGGGTTAGTATGCGACCCTTCCTGTTTGCGGTGGCGATCGCCGCTTCCGCGAGTTTCGCGACGCCGATTGGCTACCAAACCAACACTTATGTCTACGGAGCGGGCGGATATCGATTTTCCGATTTCACCAAGGCGGGCCTACCGCTCAACATCATCTGCTTCATTACTTCGGTTTGCCTGATTCCCCTAATTTGGGAGTTTTAAAGAAAACGACTCGATCTGGTTACCGGTTCATCGCGGCAACCATCTGCTTTAATATGGCAGGAGAACCGGCAGCATAGCCAAACGATGGCTTCTTCACGTCAAACTGCATTAAAGGAAATGGATCTGAATCAAAATATTGAATATCACCCTTTACCTCCCGAATCATTGCAACCCCGGCCGCGATATCCCATGAATTGACAAGATGCGCGACGACTCCATCCAGCCAACCAACTGCGACATAGGCCAACTGGATCGCGCTACTACCCAAATTTCGTATTTTAAACAGTCGCTGCAAAGCGCGGTCATCGCTTTCTCTTTCCCCAATCTCGCAATGCTGCGCTCCCACGATACTCTGTGCTGAGGGCGATTCAAAAGATATCTGAATTTTCCGTTCGCCGACGAAGACTCCGGCGCCCGAGCCTCCATGGATCAGCGATCGTGACATATGGTCATAGATAATCCCATAAACGGGAACTCCATCCTCGAGTAAGGCCAAAGAAATTGCGCAGGCTGGAATTCCTCGAGCGAAATTATTCGTTCCGTCTATCGGATCCGCAAGCCATGTGTATTCAGAATCCAGTACAATAGATCCCTTTTCAGGATCAGTCTCTTCACTCAGAAACAGATCTTCAGGAAATCGGCTCTTCAACTGGGCCTGTAACGCATTGGAAATATTCAAATCCGCTTCGGTCACCCTTGAGCCGTCGTACTTCCACTGACTATCGACTTTCCCAAAACGGCTTTCGAAAAACTTAGCTTGCTCCTCTACAATCGAGCGACCCGCCGCTATCCTCTCTTCAATTTTTTGGAACATCGCTCAGTAACGGTCGATCGGCTGGCGAAAGAAAGCCTGTTCTGAACTTTCGGGCGACGTTCTTAGATTCCAGATAGCTTGGCACTTCTTCATCAGCTGTCGAAATGCTTCTGGAGTAATCGCTTGCTTAGGATCATCGCCCAACCCGCGCGTCGGATCAATGTTCGCCTCAATGCACAATCCATCCGCTCCATAAGCGACCGCCGCCATGGAACAGGCTTCGACATACACTGACTTCCCGACTGAGTGTGACGGATCTACCACAACTGGCGCCCAAGTTTTTTCCTTAATGAGAGGGGTGATCGACTCGTCCGGATGATTTCGGTAGCCCTCGAGACTAGGCAAAGTTCCTCGAGGACAAAGCATCACGTTCGGATTTCCAAAATTTACGATGTACTCCGCAGCCGAAATAAATTCATTGATGGGACCGATGTGTCGTCCGCGTTTCAGTAGCACCACGGTATTCTTCCCTGCGATCGCTTGCCCGACTTTTCGCAGCAGTGAATAGTTTAGGGCGTTTCGGGTACCGATTTGAAGCATGTCTACCCCCGCATCTAAGGCTAGCTTCAGGTTTTCCTCATCCATCACCTCTGTGTTGACGGGAAGCCCTGTGCGCCGCGCGCCTTCCATCAATATGTCTAGAGCCTTGTTGTCCCCTTGATAGGAGTAAGGATTGGTTCTCGGCTTCCAAACCCCGCCTCTCAGGGCATGAACTCCCGCCTCCTTAAGGGCTTCCGCCGTTTCGTAAAATCGGTTTGGGTTGGCAGGATCAATCGTGCAGGGCCCAGCGATAGCGAGTAGCTTCTTCCCCAATTCAATTCCGCCAAAAACCGTTTTGTGGTTTTTCAGCTCCGACCTGATGTCCAGCAATTTGTGAGGGGACTGGATAGTATCCAATCGATCAATATACTCGAGACCCTCTATTCGATTGATCAGCAGTTCATGGCGTTCGTCGCCGACGATTGCATAGATACTTTGAACCGCCCCTTCGATCACCTGGATACGGCATCCAAATTCTGCCACGATCTGCGTGACCTCTTCTAACTGGGCATCTGTCAACTTCGGATTTTTCGGAATAATCATCGGTTTTTGTTAAAATGAAATTTCAGTTTCGTTGGCCAGAATTTGTTCTAGGGTCTGACGCTTCCTCATTACACTTAAGCTTCCATCGAGTCGAAGCATCACCTCGGGACACTCTGGAAAGGAATTGTAGTTCTTCGTCGACATAGCTGAGCAATAGGCGCCGGCACCGCCAATCGCCAGAATATCCCCGATTTTTGCTTCTACCAACTTCCGGGGAAGGAGCGCTTCTGGATCTCCAGGAGCAGGAGTCAATATATCGCCTGACTCACAGCAGTGACCAGTGATCACGTAACTGTGCGCTTCCCGCGGATCTCCATCGCTAGCCAACAGCTCCATAGGATGCTGCGCGCCGTACATCGAAGGGCGAGCATTCTCCGTCATCCCGGTATCCAATTTAATAAAATCGTATCCATCTTCCCCTGTCGATGTAAGGTCCTGAACCGATGATATGAGTGCGCAACTATTGGCCATCAAGTAGGTACCCGGTTCAATTTCAAGATGCAATCTGCGGCCGGTTTCAGACTGAAAACGTTCAAAGGCCTCCCGCATGGGGGCGCCGATAGCCTGCAGGTCAGTTGTTACCTCGTCTGGCATTCTTCCCACTTTGTAGCCACCGCCAAGATTCAGAACGGTGACCGTATCGAAGGATCGGACGAGATTTAAACTTAAACCTACCGCCTTTACCCAAACTTCAGGGTCACTCCCGCTCCCAATGTGGGTATGTATGCGAAATACCTCCAATCCATGGGCCGACGCGATCTCCTTGGCTTTGTCTATGTCTTCAAACCATATTCCAAAGCTTGAAGCGGGGCCACCCACGTTGGTTCGTTGCGTGCCACCAGAACCCAGACCGGGATTGAAGCGCAACCCCACTTTAGAACTCGGGAAAAGCATTCCGTATCGCTCGAGCTGGTGAAGCGAGCAAGCGTTGACCGACATACCCTGAGAAACAAGCGATACGAGTCGATCATCCGGTGGAAATTCCTGCGTGCTTAGGGAGATATCTGACGCATCGAACCCCGCCGCGACCGCTCTTTCCGCTTCATGAATGGAACTCGCGTCGATTTTCAACCCCATGGATTTGAACAATCGGAGTATGTTTGCGTTCGGACAGGCCTTCATGGCAAACCGAGCAGTCAACCCAAAGGCGTTGGGGAAATCCAATACCTTAGTAGCGACTGAACGCAATGAGGCTTCGTCGTAAACGTAACATGGAGTTCCGAACTCCTCGCGAACACGAAAAGCAGTTTCAGAATTTAAAAATGATGCAGCTTGCATAAGTAAAATCGATTGGGACTGGCCCTTTGAAAGTGAACTGGGCTCGTTGTAACCACAGCGATGGGTAAACCTAGGAGCGCTCTTAAGGCATCCAAGGATATTTGGAAAAATCCGGTTTCCGTTTTTCTAAAAAGGCCTGCTTTCCTTCCGCTCCCTCTTCGGTCATGTAATACAAGTAGGTCGCATTTCCCGCTAGTTCTTGAATCCCTGCCTGGCCATCCAGGTCCGCGTTAAAGGCGGATTTCAGGCAGCGAATAGCGATCGGACTTTTCTCCACCACCTCTGTGGCCCATTGGATTCCTTCTTCCTCGAGTTCTGCCACGGGCACGACTTTATTGACTAGCCCCATATCCAGAGCCTCTTGAGCGTTGTATTGCCGACATAAATACCAAATCTCACGCGCTTTTTTCTGGCCAACAATACTCGCCAAATAGCTCGCTCCTAGCCCACCATCAAAACTCCCAACCTTGGGACCGGTTTGGCCAAAAATCGCGTTGTCGGCGGCAATCGTCATATCACAAATAACGTGCAGTACATGCCCTCCTCCGATTGCATATCCGGACACCAAGGCAATCACTACCTTTGGAATTGAGCGAATGAGCTTCTGCAGATCCAGCACATTCAATCGGGGAACGCCATCTGCTCCTACGTACCCGGCATGTCCGCGAACGCTTTGATCCCCACCCGAGCAAAACGCGTATTTTCCATCCGTATGCGGACCGGCTCCGGTGAGCAAGATCGCCGCGATCGACTGGTCTTCCCGAGCATCGCAAAACGCTTCGAACATCTCAAACACGGTCTGAGGACGGAACGCATTTCGCTTTTCCGGCCGATTGATCGTTATCTTCGCTATGCCCTGCCACTTCTCATAGCGAATGTCTTCGTAGTCTTTTACACTTTGCCAGTCTGCTTTTGACATTCTCGGCAGTGTGCGAGTCCCTTAGTTCCGTGCAAGCCTCGGTTTCGCTACAATTTGAAAACCGGGTGCCTAACCGACCCGAAATCCCCTATTCCAGCCGCAGGCTAGCTTCTACAAAGGGTGCAAACACTTCCGGTAGAGGCGCATTCAAATCCAGTGATTCACCCGTAATGGGATGCTCAAACGCCAAGTGGGCGCTGTGCAACATGACCCGGCTTGGAACCGCTGGCAAATGCGGCAGAGCTCGATACCCGTATACCACATCGCCGAGGATCGGATATCCAAGACTTCTTAAGTGCACACGAATCTGATGCGTCCTTCCAGTATGGATACGACATCTTAGCAATGAATATCCTCCCTGAAAGAGCTCTTCCAGTTTCCAATCCGTATGGGCCTCTCTCCCATGCCCTTCCTGACAAACTCGCATCTTATGCCTCTGAGTCGGATTTCTTTCGATGGGCTTTCGAATGGAACCGCTAATCAGTTCTGGCCGACCGGCAGCTAATGCCAGATACTCCTTAACCAGTGATCGGGAATGAAACAATTCAGCTAGTTTTCTATGGGCGACGTCTGTCTTGGCTGCCACTATCAACCCACTCGTATCACGATCTAGACGGTGGACTATTCCGGGTCTTTCAACCCCGCCGATCCCACTAAGTTGGCCCTTGCAGTGAAAAAGCAGACCGTGAGCTAGCGTCGTTTCAGGAGCCCCAGCCCCAGGATGGGTAATAAGCCTCGCAGGTTTATCAATGACCACCATGTGCTCGTCTTCGTAAACGGCACTTAGGTTTAGATCCACCGGATCCATGTTGCACTCTTCGATCTCTGGCATTTCAAAAACCAGCACATCTCCCTGGGAAATTTTTCGATTTTTAGAAATGACCTGCCCTTCTAGTCGCACAAGCGACGCCTCAAACGCCCGATGAAAATCTGAGCGGCTGTGATCAGGGAAGGAATCCGCCAGCAGTTTATCTGCCCGGATTTTCTTCGTTCCCTCAGGCGCGACGAATTCTGTAATACGATTACTCAATTTCCTCTGATAGCAGAGAATCGATTTCCGCGATATAAGAATTTTTCAGTTCCTCGTCCATTCGAGCAAACCGGAATCCGTTTTTAGCAATCTCAGCCAGCTCGCTTTGCGTGAACCCCAGTCGATCGTGCAGGGCTTCATATTCGTCGGAGAGGGTGTTCGCAAAGCAAAGCGGATCGTCCGTACTAACCGTGCAAGGTACTCCCGCATCGAAATACCCGCGAATGGGATGATCCTCCAATCGTTCAACCACCCGGAGCTTCTCGTTGCTTATCGGGCACATGTCTAAAATTACCCCTTCGTCAGCGAGTCGTTGGACCAAGTCTGGATCTTCAAAAGCGCGCGTACCGTGCTGTATTCTTTCAGCGCCAAGAAGATCTAAGGCTTCGTAAATCTTGTCTGCTCCCCCAAATTCACCCGCATGAACTTTGATAATTTTCCCTGCTTCCTTACACTGTTTCCAAATACGGGGAGTCCACGCCTCCAATTTTAGCCACTCTTGGCCATGCAAGTCGATGCCATCGAGATCCTCCCATGCGTGGAGCGATTCAATGATTGGACCCATCACTTCGGTATAGCCATCGCGGGTGAGGCCAGCAATCACTCTAACTTCAAGCCCACTGGGGGCCGCGGACTTAATGGCTTGGATTAATTCATGCCCGTCTGAGCCCGTGAATTCAATGATCGCCAAATGGAGACTGGTCTCCAAGTACTTAACATTTTGGTCAGCCAGTCCAGAGAAGATGAGCTTGCACGCTTCATGATAGCGTTCTGGGTTCGTGTACCAGGCGACAGCGTGGTCGACTAGCAGCGTTTCAAATTCCACAAAATTCGGGAAACGATACCCGGGCTCACGGAAAAACGGATTGGCCGGAAAACGATCAGGATCCAACTCTCGCAGCAATGTGTAGGGCAGCGCTCCCTCGATGTGGAGGTGCGTCTCTGTTTTGGGAACCTTCCTGAGCCAATCCACCATCGGTTTATCACCTTCAGTTCTCGGTTCACTCATACCCATTCTGGATTTAAAAATTAGAGCAGGTTTTCAGGGTTCAACGATTTCAATGACTCCTTGACGAAAATTCCATCTTTTCGAATCAACTCACCGTCAAACCATATCTCGCCTCCCCCATAATCCGATCGCTGTATACAAACCATGTCCCAGTGCACTTGAGATTTGTTTCCGTTGTCCGCTTCCTCATAGGCTTGTCCCGGAGTAAAGTGAAAGGACCCTGCGATCTTCTCATCAAAGAGTATGTCGCGCATCGGCTCCCGAATATAGGGATTAAATCCGATGGCGAATTCGCCAATGTACCTAGCGCCAATATCGGAATCTAGAATCTCGTTTAGGCGAGTTGTGTTGCTCGATTGGGCATCTACAATCTTTCCCTCCTTGAACTCTAGTCGAATGTCGTCAAAGGACACCCCTTGGTAGACGGTGGGAGCGTTATATTGAATCACTCCATTAACACTGTCCCGTATGGGACAGGAGAATACTTCACCGTCGGGAATGTTGTGCGTACCGACACAGGCTATGGCATTGATGCCTTTGATGGAAAACGAGAGATCAGTTCCATTGCCCTTTATTTCCACCCGATCGGTCTCTCTCATCAGAGCCGCAAGCTCGTTGCTTCCCTCTTCCATACGACTGTGGTCCAGGTTGCAAACGTTGAAAAAGAAATCTTCGAAGGCCTCCGTACTCATCATTGCCTGCTGTGCCATGGATGGCGTTGGCCATCTCAGTACAACCCATTTCGTATGGTTGACCCTCCAGTCCAAAACAGGCTTCATCACCTCGGAAACCATTTTGACTTGCTCGGCTGAAACATCGGAGGACTCAAAGATGTTCATCGAACCTCGGAGAGCGATATAGGCATCCATCGACTTCATTCGCTGCAGCTCTATGGCGCCATGGATACGCATTTGTTCTTCCGTCGCCTCGAGCGCAAATTCCCGGGAAACCCGAGCGTGGTTCAGGTTCACGTAAGGAATCGCCCCACAGGCTCTCGTTGCGCGCAGCAACTCGACGATCATCTCGTCGGGGACATCAAAAGCGTCAATCAACACTTTTTCGCCCGGTTCCAATCGAGTGGAGTACGAGGTCAAGTTTCGCGCTAGTTGGGAGAGCCTAGGATCGAGCATTGCGTCGTAGACAAAGTAAATTTCCGCAAGTTGCAACCCTCCTCGCAAACTTAACGAAAATTGGCCGAAACTAAGTCGACTTGACAGCGAATCTCCGTCTTCCCTCCTCGGGAAAACAAATCTTGGATACGGCCACATCGAAATCGTCCACACCGCGCAGGATCTCGATCTCCAACCTCAGAAAGTATAGAGGCAATGGGAAGTCAGTGCCTTCTGGAATCCGCACCGCATCTTTTTCGGTCGTAACGATGAAATCCAAATTTGCGGCTGCGGCTTCTTTGAAAATTTCGTGGAGTTCCTCTGTATCAAATCTGTGGTGATCCAGAAATCGCTTTGTGTAGAGCAAATTCGCTCCGAAACCACGCAAAAAACCTTCGAAACTCTCGGGCACCGCGATGCCGCTAAACGCTCCGATTCGCTTCTGCAATAGTTCGTCCAACGGCAATCGTTTTTCTCCATTAACCTCCTGAAGAAACTGCGGCTTGTGCGCGCACTCGATCACATCCACCCCCGGATTATGCTTTTGTATCAACGCCTCCAGCTCTGGATCCGGCACGCCATCTGATTTTGTCAGAAACACGTACGACGCTCGCTTCAAATGTCTCACTGGCTCGCGAAGGATGCCACGCGGCATCAGATGCCGATTCCCGAAAGGGTTGCTCTTATCCACGAGAAGGAGATTGAGACGTCCTTTCAAGGGCAAGTACTGAAACCCGTCATCCAAAACCAAGGTGTCGCACCCGAATCGCTTTATCGCGTAAGTTCCACTCTTTACTCGATCTTTGTCTACCAGAACAATCACGCCCGGGAGGTTTCTAGCCAGCATATAGGGTTCGTCGCCCGCAAACTCAGAATCGAGCAGAACGGACTCGCCATCGCTTACAATTTTAGGCGGTGGGGGATCCCCTCCCGTCACAAACGTCCTCCAGAGCTTTTGAAAACGGGACTCTTTCGTCACGTTTTTGCTTTTGTACCCTCGACTCAGAATAGCCACTCGCCTCCCCCTTTGCTGAAGCGAACGGGCAAATTTCTCCACGACAGGAGTTTTGCCGGTTCCCCCAACCGTGAGGTTGCCAACGACGACCACCAGGCAACCCAAAGGCTGGTCCTTTAAAATCCGTTTCTTGTAGAGAAAGAAACGAAGACGCGCCAAAAACCCGAAGATTAGGGAAAGCCCAAAAAGGAATAGGCCTAGAGCGAACGCTCTCTTGCCTCGCCGCCGATCATAAAAAACATCGACTGCAAACTCCTCGATTTGAGAAAGCGTTTTTCTTAAACGTGAAATCGCCATACTACGCTGTAAGCCAGCAACTAAGAAACCAAAATATGGGGGTAATCGTTTCTCGATTACGAGAGGAAAAACAACTTTGATTCAAATGCGTATACTCACTCGCTCTAGAAAAATTGTACTTGCCAGAAGTTAATCCGCGCTTCATCGACCCGATTTTAAGGAATTGGAGCGAGTCGCATTGACTCTTTTCAGAAGAAAGCAGACTCATCGGAAGAAAATTTCGGTCACCAACCAACAGAAGTACTTTTGACGACCCCCAAAGAAACAATAATGAAGTCCCTTGTAATTGCCGAGAAACCCAGTGTCGCCAAAGACCTTTGCAAAGCTCTAGGTGGCAAGTTCAAGAAGCAGGACGATCACTTTGAAAACGACGACTACATCGTTACTTCCGCGGTGGGGCACATCGTCGAGCTTTGCATGCCCGAAGACTATGACAAACGGGATGCGTTCTGGAGACTTGCAAACCTGCCGATCATTCCCTCCACATTTAAGCTTAAGCCCATTGAGAAGACCGAATCCAAATACAAGGCAGTAAAGAAACTCATCAACCGCAAAGACGTCGACACCATCATCAACGCTTGCGACGCCGGACGTGAGGGAGAACTTATCTTTAGCTATTTGTACAAACTTTCGAAAAGCAAAAAACCAGTAAAACGGCTTTGGATGCTCTCCATGACGCCCTCTAGTATAAAAGAGGCATTCCAAAACATGAAATCTGGGGAAGAGATGAAGAATCTCGCCGAAGCGGCCCAGTCGCGATCGGAAGCGGACTGGCTGATTGGAATCAACTGTACTCGCGGAGTGACAAAGCGACTATACGGCTCCCGAGCTGGAAACGTAGCAGGCGTTGGCCGCGTACAAACGCCTACCTTAGGCATGGTCGTAGAACGCGAACGCGAAATAGAGAGATTCCAGCCAAGAGACTACTGGCAAATCGTCGTAGACTTCCAAATCGCCAACGGCACCTACCAAGGAACCTATCAAAAACCGGACTTCAAGAAATCAGATGACCAACATGATCGAATCGATCGTATTTGGACCGAAAACACCGCCAATGCCCTCGTCGAATCGGTCAAGAACAGTGGAAAGGCCACCGTCTCGGACGAGAAGAAGAAGTCCCGTCAAGCCGCGCCCCGCCTTTACGACCTAACCACGCTACAACGTGAAGCCAACAATCGCTTTGGCTATTCCGCTCGTCGGACTCTCCAATTGGCTCAGGCGCTCTACGAAAAGCACAAGATGATCACGTACCCGCGTACGGACTCTAAAGCTCTCCCAGAGGACTATCCCGGAACCTGCGCAAAGACCCTCAAGAGTCTAGATGGCGACCTAGCCGATCACGCAAGAAAAGTTGTCGCCAGAAACTGGATAAACCCTTCCAACAAACGAGTCTTCAATAACAAGCAGATCTCCGATCACTTTGCCATTATTCCGACCCCTGAGAGCTCGAAAAAACTGAACGATGACGAAGCAAAGGTCTACGACATGATCGCGCGTCGTTTTATCTCAATTTTCTATCCATCTGCCGAATTCGATGTTACGACGCGTTTCAGCGAAGTAGATTCTCACATTTTTAAGACTGAAGGCAAAGTTCTTGTCGCCCCGGGCTGGCTAGAGGTTTACGGAAAGTCCGTTCTCAAAGCGGACCCTGAAACCCTCCCTGCACTGAGTGATGCTGACGGAAACCCTCCCCGCGCAAGTATTTCGGATACGGAGTGCAAACACGAGCAAACAAGGCCACCCGCCCGATACACGGAAGCCACCCTGCTTTCCGCTATGGAAGGCGCCGGCAAGCTCGTCGAGGATGATGAACTGGCAGAGGCTATGAAGGAAAGCGGGTTGGGCACTCCCGCAACTCGAGCAACCATTATAGAACGGTTGATCGCGGAAAGATACATGGAGCGAGACCACCGGTCACTCGCCCCTACACCAAAAGCGGAAACCCTCCTCGACTTCCTCGCGGCAATCAAAGCAGACGCATTGACTAAGCCCGCGCTTACCGGAGAGTGGGAATTCAAGCTACATAAGATTGAGGATGGCGAGCTCGACAGCAAGACCTTCATGAAAGAGATCGTCTCGATGACGAAAGACGTAGTCGAGAGTATCAAATCGTATGAAGAAAACGAAGACGACTTGTTGCCCAGCGACCTAGTATCACCCTATGATGGGGAACCGCTTTTCGAATCGCTAAGAGCCTATCGAACCAAGGACAACTCTTTCGCAATCTACAAAATCATAGGAAATCGCAAGATGGATAAAGAGGAGTTGCGCGAGCTCCTTGAGAAGAAACGCATTGGACCGATCGACGGTTTTCGCTCAAAACGCGGCAAGCACTACAGCGCCTATCTTATTTTGGATGACGAAACCAAACGGGTTAAGTTCGATTTCGGCAACGGGGGTGAACAGGGCGGTGAAATCGACTTTTCAGCGCTGACTCCTTTCGCCAAGTGCCCACGCACCGGCGGGGATGTTTACGAAACTGCCAATGCCTACGTGGTAAAGGTTCCAGACGAGAAGAGTGACGCTAATCCAATCCGGATTAGCAGAAAAATATTGGATCGTGAGATTCCGCGTGAACAAGTGATCAAACTTCTCGAAACCGGGAAAACTGATCTTCTCGACAAGTTTTGGTCAAAACGCACAAAGCGGCCTTTTGACGCGTATTTGGTTCTTAACGACAATGGGCAAACGAAATTTGAGTTTCCGCCGCGGGCGCCCAAAAAGGCCGCGAAAAAAGTCGCAAAGAAAAAAACAGCCTCAAAAACTTAGCGATTCCCCGCTTCCGAGCGCTATCCTGTGCGTCTTCAATTAAAAGCGTAATAAAAAAGCGGATCTTCATTGGCCAACTTTAAACAACTTGCTTAGATTAAAGAGTTGAGCTAACTTCCCGAAGGAATTCCAGAGCTTTCCATGTCTGACGCGTTAATTGATCTCCTATTCCTCATCGTATTGGCATCAACGGCCAACCAAACTAAGCGCCCCATCCTCTCAGGCATAATTTTTGGATTCCTGAAAGCGATCAGCATTTACTTTATACACGTTAGCGATTTGAACACATCGCCAAGCTTTGCTTCGATGATTAGCATAACGCACTTTGTCATCAACTCATTGCTAGGATTTTCGATCGCATATATCGTCATTAAGCATTCAAAGAATGCCAAAATGGTCGTTGTAATGCTGATACTTTCAATCTTGAGCTTCCAAACTCATATAGCCAGTCTCAACGTCACGAACCTATTTTAGATAATCGCAAGTCGCGTATTAGCTTTTTAAGCACTTCCCATTCCCAACCGGCACTACCTGCCAATTGCGTAGACCTTGAAACCGATATCAACCAACTCTTTTCGATTAGCGATATTTCGTCCGTCGAAAATGAAGGCGGGTTTCATCATTCGGTCATAGATTTTTCCATAATCTAGGTCCCGAAATTCATCCCACTCGGTTAATATCGCTAATGCATGAGCCCCCTCAGCGGCCTCGTAGGCATCGCTGCAGATTTCGATTTTTTCTTCAAGGCTAGGCGCGCTTTTCGCTCCGAGATCTAGATAGATTTGATCAGAGGTCACTTTCGGATCAAAAATCGCCAGATTGGCTTCCTCTTCAAGAAGGTCCCGACCAACATAAATTGCGGGTGATTCCCGCGTGTCGTTTGTGTCTTTTTTGAAAGCGAATCCAAGGATCGCTATCCGCTTGCCGTTAACGGTGTTAAAGAGGGAGTTAATAATGCGAGTGGAGAATCGCCGCTTTTGCCAGTCATTCATATCAATGACAGATTTCCAGTATTGCGCTACTTCTGGAAGACCGAAGTGTTCGCACAAATAAACCAGATTCAGCAGGTCCTTCTGGAAACAAGAACCACCGAAGCCGACGGACGATTTCAAAAACTTTGGTCCAATTCTGGAATCCTTACCGATCGCAGAGGCTACTTCATCCACATTAGCTCCCGTTTCCTCGCACAAGGCAGATATCGAGTTAATGCTGGAAATTCTCTGGGCAAGAAAGGCATTCGCCACCAGTTTCGACAACTCAGATGACCATAAATTGGTTTGGATGATTTTATCCCTCGAAATCCAAGTGGCATAAACATCTGCCAGAGTTTCCATCGCGGCTTTACCCTCAGGAGTCTCCTCACCTCCAATAAGAACGCGATCGGGATCGTCAAGATCCTCCATGGCAGTGCCTTCCGCAAGAAATTCAGGATTGGAGAGCACCTGGAGACCAATGTCCTCGTTAGAATTAGCGCTAAGCACTGCCTTCAACGACTCTGCCGTCCTTACGGGAATTGTTGATTTTTCTACGACAATCTTTGATCTATCCGAGTGTTCCGCAATATCGCGGGCACAAAGTTCGACATATTTCAGGTCCGCTGCTCTACCCGCATCCACACCGTAGGTTTTTGTAGGAGTTCCGACGCTTACGAAGATGATGTCGGCCTCACGGATTGCGGTGACTTTGTCAGTCGTAAAAAATAAATTTTCGCCACGGGACGATTTTACTATTTCATCCAAACCCGGTTCAAAAACAGGAAGCTCGTCCGAATTCCAAGCGGCGATTCTGGATTCGTTGATGTCCGCAACAGTGACTGTAATATGAGGACACTTGTGGGCGATCAACGCCATAGTTGGACCACCTACGTAACCCGCTCCTAAACAACAAATTTTCATACTAAATCGGCTAAAAACACTAGTGAGAAATAGGCCGTCGAATCTGATCTCTTACAAGCGATATAAAAGTGATCCTACGATTTTTGGCTATTTTTTACCTAGAATCGACATCTTCCGATATTTCATTATAAGAAGTTTCAGCTTCTTGGCCACGTTCCCAAAATTGAATAAGCCAGTTCACCGCACCGTCCTACCCTTAAACTTACGATTCAACTGTTTAGATTTGCAGAACTAGAGCGTTTTTACTCTCTTCGTCATCAATGAGCGATAAGGAGTCCACACAGGTAAACGATTTGGTAGCCCGGGCTCAAAGTGGCGATCAAGCGGCATTTGGAGAGCTGGTTGGAATCAATCATAACCGAGTTTATGGCCAGATACTTCGAATGGTTAGAAATACAGAAGACGCAAAAGAGATCACTCAGCTAGCATGGATCAAGGCCTGGAAAAAGATTGGAACTTTTCGCTTCGAGTCCGCATTTTCGAGCTGGCTCTACCGCGTCGCCACATTCACAGCGCTCGACGCAATAAGAAAGAGAGATTCCAGAAGGGAAACCAACATCGATGATCTTGAAGAAGCGAATATCGCAGGGGATTCAACTTCCGTGATTGCACCCCCCGAGCAAGTACGCAATCTTGAGCGCCAAGAAATAAGAGAGCAATTTTTAAAGGCTCTGAACAGACTCCCAGAACATCACAAAACGGCTTTGATGCTAAGAGAAATTGACGGATTGACCTACAAAGAAATTGCCGAACAAACCAATTGCAAGACCGGCACCGTGATGTCGCGAATATTCAACGCCCGCAACGCTATTCAAATTTATATGAAAGAGTTCCTATCATGAACATTAGAAAACTACTTGTCCCCGCGACACTGCTCGCAATCTGCTTTCAATTCACCGCGTTAGACGCCTCTGCTCAACAAACCAGCGTTAGCGCAACTCTCATCTTTGCGTCCTCGCAAGGTGACAGCATCGACCCTGCTCTAAAGGCCTATGAGAGTAATCTGAAACGGCTTTTCAAATACAGTTCATACAAGCTGCAGGGACGCTCTAATTCCAACCTTAGCATACCTGGGAAGTCAACAATCAGCCTTGGGTCTGGTCACAAGGTTGAACTCAATACCCAACCCAGCGACGGGAGCAAGATTCGTCTGAGTGTTAAGTGGTCTGACTCACGCCGAATGCTGTTGAACACCACATTTAACCAAGACAGGGGTAAGCCGCTCATTCTAGGAGGGCCTTCTGCTCCCTCTCAAAATGGCAACCTAATCCTGGTCCTGCTTCCAAAATAGAGCTCCCGGTTTCCTGAGCTAAATAGATTTGGAAACGTAAGTGAACGCATGGCATATCGCGACTGCCGCAGCATCGGCTTCATCGTGAGCCAAAGTGCGTCCGTGCCCCACTAAACCCATCACCGTACGGGCGACTTGGTCCTTACTCGCACGTCCAACACCAACAACCGCTTGCTTCACTCGAAGCGGGGCGTATTCAAAGACTGGCTTGCCTAAAACAGCTGCTGCCGCTATCGCAGCTCCCCTGGCAGCTCCTAGAATCTGAGCCGTTTGAAAATTTTGCACATAGATCGTCTGCTCCACTGCCACCGCGTCGATCGCATATGTCTCCAGAAGCTCCGTCACGTTTCCGTTTATCTGCCCCAAGCACTCAAACATGGAGATTGATGGCTTAATTTTCACCGTTCGACTATGAAGCAGTAATCGTCGATCCGCCTTAGAAAATTCTATCACCGCGAGCCCGGTCCCCCTCAGACTGGGATCGATACCGAGAATCACCCCATTGAATGGACTCCGGGAAGTTGCGTATCCGCTTTTTGGATAAGATTGATTCGATTTCCCGCTCACTTTGTCAGCCCAAAGCTGCCTTGAACTTTTTCTAGCCATAGATCGCGACAACCTCCTTTATCGAATTCCAGATCATGTATCCGACAGCTACGATTGTAAGCCAAAACGCAATTCTCTCAAACCACACCTGATTCACCTTCTTTGCGAAACAAAATCCCAAAAAACCCCCTACGACAACAAACGGAACCAATCGGACATTTGCGCCCGCACTTTCAATCGTAATTATATTCAAATACACAAGAAAAGGAATCTTGAACAAATTCAGTAAAGTAAAGAAGTAGACGCTTGTGCCAAGAAACGCCATCTTTGGCATCCGCATTGCCAAAAGATAGAGTGTCATTAGGGGTCCTGCTGCATTCGCGATCATAGAAACGAATCCCGCCATTCCTCCAATGATTGGCCCCACCCTTGGAGCGAGTAGACCCGACCGTTGAATGTTTCCAGTATTTCGGTTTAATAGGTGAAGGGCAATCATTACGAGAAGAGACGCCCCAATTAAGAGCCTCGCCTGAGCATTGTCGATGTTTCCGAGTACAAAAAAACCGACTACTACGCCAAGACCAGCCCAGGGAATGAGTTTTAGAATCTTTAGCCAGTCGGCATGGCGTCGAAAGGCAATCACTGCACAGAGATCCCCAACCACGAGCAGAGGAAGTCCGAATCCCGTAGCATCCTTGGCCAGCAAAATATTCTGAAAAATGGCAACGTTGAGAATCCCTAAACCAGGAATTCCACATTTGCTCATTCCAATAATCATAGCGGCTATTCCGAAGAACAACCACTGCCAGATTTCGTAGGCCATCCGCCAACCACGAAGGATAGCCAATCAAAGAGCAACGCCTAAAATCGAACCATTTAATGACTGGTCGTGCCGTTAATGCTCCCCAATCTAAAATGGGAAGCTATCCTAGCCCAAATCAACCGGGACGTTTAAAAATGTCTCGTTTACGATCCTTTTTCGTCGCCTCTGCTTCGACACGTTGCTTTCCGGTTGTCCAACTTCCGGCGTAGCGAACTTCCCCGCGCCCAATTTCATAGGCTTCGATATCTGTTAAACGATAACCATCATTGGACAGAGCCGCATTCTTTTGATAGAACTCGTCCGCCATCATGTGGTAGGCAAAATGCGACGCCTGTTTTTCATCAAGCGACACCCACTCGCAGGCAAAATTTAGCTAGCCGTCTACATTGTAGCCTTCGATGTCGACGAGGCGAAACCCTTCCTCTTCCATCAAAGCCGAAACCCTTCCAAATTCCTCCTTCGACAAGCCTCTGTAAAACCGTGCTTTTTCATCCTGCTTGGGTTTCCAAATCGCTGCATATCTCGTCTTGCCATTAGTCTCGTAGGCTTCGAAATCAATCAGCCTATAATCCCGGTCCGCCATCTCTCCGTAGAAATTGGAGAACATCAGGTCATCCATTCCAAACTTCATTTCAGTGACGAAATCTTCATTGCTCTTCAACCAAACGCCTCCGAAATGGAGCGACGCCCCGACCCGATCCACTTCGATATCCACCGGAACAAAGCCCTTTTTCAAAAAGTTTTCGTTCTCCTCCTTATACTCCACAACCGTTAGTTCGCGTTTCGACTCCCATTCGTCACTCGGCATGGCTTTAACCCATAAGGCCGCCTGCTTGGTAGATCTGCCGGAACGGTACTGCTCGATGTCCACAACGCGCATGCCTTCTTTTCGCCTTTCCTCCATGGTTTCCTGAAACCGGTCTTTTTCCAGTCCCGCATCGAGTTTCCATTCAACTTTTGAACCGTCATAGTCAGCTCCGTTGAGACTGATAGAACCGAGAGACAAAAAGACGGAAGCTGTGAAACAGATTGTTGTTTTTCCAACAAGTCCAGATATTTTAGAATTTTGCATGGCTATTTTAATTAGTTGCGACACCAAGGTTTCCCATCGACAGATAGAGAGAGGATTTTAGCAAAAATGATACCTAGCCTTAAGCGAACGCGCCCTTTTCGCCCTAGAGTCTTCACAACTACGGGCAGTTCACTTTACAAAAAACGCATTCCACTCTGTTCTTGAACGGTCTTTTTTCGATCAGAGCGACAAACGATTCATGCCCTCACTAAAAACATCAAAAACAATTGTTACACTCGGGATCAGCCTACTGACTCTCCTTCCCAGACTTCACTCTCAGGAGGACAACGGCGCTCTTCAATTGTCCCCACTCGTAATCGACGCTGACCGACTGATTCAGCCTCAAGCATACGAGGACTCCAATTCGGGCATGACCATATCCAACACGCTTCTAGGAGGCGCTCAAATTGGCCTTTTGGATCTGTCTGAGGCCATCGCCCAATATCCAGCCTATGCCGCATTTAGGAAGACTCCAGCGAGAGCCGCCCATCCAACCACCCAAGGAGTGAGGCTGCGCAATCTTGGCGTTAACTCCACTTCCCGTTCTATCGTTACTCTCGATGGGGTGCCCCAGAACGATCCTTTCGGGGGCTGGATCTATTGGCAGAGATACCACGCGACCTCGCTTTACGACATCCAAATAAAACCCTCAAGTGGCAGTGAAGCCTGGGGAAACTACGGAACTGGCGGCCACATCTCATTAAAATCGATTTCGCCGAAAGCCTCTCGCTTTCATGCTAAACTAACCGGCGGAAGCGATGGAACCAAAAACGCTTCCATCTCATCCGATACGAGAATCTCGCAAAACGTATCCTTCAACCTCTCAGCTCTTACCTCAGAGTCCGACGGATTCTACACGCTTCGTTCAGACCAACGTGGATCGATTGACCAGAAAGCAAATTCAGAGACCCATGCCTACCAAGGACTTCTAAGAATTGAGGCAGATCAATCATGGCTTTTCACACTAAGAGCAGCGCTATTTGAAGAAGACCGCGTGAATGGCACGCCCCTATCATTCAATGGAACTGAAGCGACCGACTTTTCAATCACCGCCCTCCATCGATTCGATGATTCAGACTCAGGATTTAATATTGTCGCCTACACCCAGGACCGTGACTTTCACAATCAATTCACCTCGGTGGCCGATGATCGAAACTCCGAGCGGCCGGCACTAGATCAATTTGACATGCCGGCTGGTGCGGAAGGGGCAAGTTTCAACTACTTCACACGATTTGCTGAAAAGCATGACTTTTCTATTGGAGCCGACATCCGGTTGGTGGACGGCGATGTCAATGAGCGGTTTCGAAATTTGGGAAACGGTTTCACTCGGCTCAGAAAGGCGGGCGGAGAACAAGAGATACTCGGCCTTTTTTCTACCTCACAAATTCTCCTTTCCAATAAGTCTCGTGTCGCAGTGACCCTTAGGGCTGATGAAGTAAAGAATACCGATGGTCTGCGACAAGAGTGGAACACAGAAACGAACGCTCAAATTCGTGATGACCTGATTGCGTCGACTAGCGAAAGCTTTTTTTCCAACAATCTAACTTTCTATCACGATTTTTCTCAGAACCTGAGAGGCATGATTCGCCAGTCGAGCGGGTTTCGAGCCCCGACTTTGAATGAGCTCTACCGGCCCTTTCGGGTTAAGAACGACATTATTGAATCAAACCAGAATCTCAATACCGAAAAGCATCTCGGATTCGAAGCTGGACTACGGTTTAACGCAGAAGATTCCTGGTCGATCAGCGCAAACGTCTTCACCTATAGCCTGGACGACATGATTGCCAATGTGGTCCTTTCTAGTGAGCCAGGATTTAATCCACTATGCGGGTTTGTTCCCAATGGGGGTTCCTGTGGACAACGCCTCAATCTTTCTGAAAGCACGGTCGAAGGCTTTGAAGTAGTCTGGGAATCTCAATTGACCGATACCTTCAACACCCGTGCCCAATTTCTTTACGCGCCAAGTGAAATCGATTCAAACGACGCGATTCCAGAACTGAACGGAAATGAGTTCCCCCACTCATCCCCTTTTCGAGCAAACATTTCGCTAGACTGGCTTCCGCGAGACGAACTTAAAGTCTGGTCCAATATTCGTTATCAGGAAAACGAATACGAAGACACAGGGAATCAAAGAATCCTGAAAGATTCCTTTCAAGTTGACGGTGGGATCCAATACGCGCTTTCGGGCCAACATGCGCTATCTCTTCATGTTGAAAATCTCTTCGATGAGGAAATCGAAACTGGCATTTCGTCCGCCGGCCTCGTTTCAATCGGAGCCCCGAGAACGCTTTGGTTTTCCTGGGACTTCTCTCGCTAGAAATTCAGTGAGCAACTAACCACCCAGTCGCTTTAGAAACTACTGAGGAGCAGGTAGACTACGTACCCACTCAGCAATGCAATGCCAGTCCACTTTGTCAGTTGAGTCTTGCAGATGAATGTGGATACTTGAAAAATCAGCATCAATCCAATCATCGCGGGGAAGATCAGAGTAAAGAACTCCCCACTCGCAACAAGTCCACCCGGCGTGACCGATGCGGAAGCCCCTGCCACCAGCAGGATATTCAGAATGTCCGCGCCTACTACGTTCCCAATCGCGAGTTCGCCATGGCCCTTTCGGACCGCTGTCACGACGGTGACCAATTCTGGAAGCGAGGTTCCAAAAGCGACTAGCGTTGCCGCTATGATGGATTGAGGCACCTGGGCTCGTATGGCAGTTTCCTCCACCGCGTGTATCAGCAAATGGGAAGATGAGATCACGAGTGTCAGTCCAATCAGTATTTTAACAAAAATTACACCTGTGGAACCTTTCTCATGCGACTCCACACCAAAATCTTCTCTTACGTTCTTCGCCCAGTGCACTGATGCCCACAAATAGCCTGCTAGCAATCCGAGAAACACAAAGCCTGTGATCTGAGGAAAACGCCCGCCGTCTTCGAATACCGAACTCAAATTACTGAAGGGCAGACACAACGCAATGATGAGAAATCCCAACGCCAGACATAGCAGGCCCTGTCGCCGCATCAAATACAGGTTTATCGGCACTTTGCCACACAGCGTAGCTACACCTAGGATCAAGCCCGTATCGCAAATGACTGACCCGATCGCGTTCCCCAGCGCCATGTCTGGCTTTCCGTTGATCGCGGACATTACCGAAACGGTGACCTCCGGCAATGTCGTTCCCAAACTAACAATTGTAGCTCCAATGATCACTTTGCTGATCCCGTGACGGATTGACAGAGTCACGGCTTCTTCGACTAGTACGTCAGCCCCTTTCCCCAATACCGCTATGCAGACCGCGATCAATCCCAGCAACAGGTAGATCGGCAAACCTTGCACAAATTCAGTCAGTAGTTCTTCCATTATTAAGACGAGCGTTAGAGGAGAATTGGGACGATTAACTGACTTGGGTTGACAGCGCAGTCAAGAATACACCGAAGATTCCCCTTGCAACCCAATCAACCAATCTTAAAGCCGCAGAAGCAATGTCGGAAACGACCACTAACTACGATTATCGATTCGGTGGAGTCGAACGCCTTTACGGACCCGGAAGCCTCGAGAGAATTCGCGAGGCCAGTGTTCTTGTGGTCGGTATTGGAGGAGTAGGATCGTGGGTCGCTGAAGCCTTGGCTCGGTCCGGGGTCGGCACCATCACGCTCGTTGATCTCGACGACATTTGTGAGAGTAACATAAACCGCCAAATTCACGCTCTGGATGGGCAAATCGGAAAGCCAAAGATTGAAGCGATGGCCGAACGCTGCCGGCTCATCAATCCCGACGCGACCATAAGCGTACTCCACACATTCTTCACCGAGAAAACTGCTGAAGAAATATTCAGAGAACCTTATGACTATGTCATGGATGCCATCGACAGTGTGAAGCACAAATGCGCCATGATCGATTTTAGTCGAAGGAGAGGCATTCCCATTTTGACCTCAGGAGGAGCCGGTGGACGTATCGATCCGACCAAAATCCAAGTCGCCGACATTACGAAGTCGTACAACGACAAACTCCTCCAGCGAGTTAGAAAGAAACTAAGACAAGATTACGGCTACCCTCGAGAGAGGAGGCGCCGGTTTAAAGTCGAGTGCGTATTCTCGCCTGAAGAGGCTCACTATCCCGAATCTTGCGACGCAAGCAGTCGGCGACTCGACTGTGCCTCCGGCTATGGAGCGGCCGCCCAGGTTACTGGAGCTTTCGGTTTTATTGCTGCCGCAAGGATCGTACAAAAAATCGCGCAGCCTGAAGATTAAATGAGAGTTATCGACCTGAATCGAAATGGGGGCATTGGAGCCAACTCCCTCTTCGTAGAATTAGACACCTTTAATTTTATCGTTGATGCCGGGCTCAATCCTAAATTTGCGGGAAACTTGGCTACCCCAGACTACACGTTGATCGAGGACACCGATATCCATTTTATCGTTATTACCCATTGCCACCTCGACCATATTGGATCGCTACCCGTCCTAATGAGGAAACACCCTGAAGCGAGGGTCTTCATGAGCCAAGCCAGCCAAATGCTCATTGAACGTATGCTACACAATTCCTGCAATGTCATGACACGACAACGGGCCGAACAAAACATTCCTGAGTATCCACTTTTCACTCATGAAGAGATCGATCAAGTAGCGGAGAGATTCGAAACTATTCCATTCAGCAAACCGGTCCAGCTTACACAGGCTGATGATGGCATTGAACTGACGCTCTACCCTGCAGGGCATGTGGCCGGAGCTGGAGGATTGGAAATCTCGAGTTCGGGGAAGCGGTATTTTTTCTCTGGAGATGTGCTATTTGACAATCAACACACTCTGGACGGAGCCAATTTTCCAATCGAAAACCGCTTTGAAACGGTCTTCCTCGAAACGACTCGAGGTGAAACCGATCGCCCAAAAGAAAGAACAAGAGCGAGTGAGACCGATCGTCTTTTGAAAACAATCACGAATGTCCTGCGTCGCGGAGGATCCGTACTCATACCCGTCTTCGCCTTGGGCAGGATGCAGGAGATACTTACGCTGATTAACAATGCCCGCAAAGAAGGTCTCCTGCCTATTTGCCCCATTTTTGGAGCGGGTCTCGGATTGGCGGTTGCGGACCATCTAGATCAGATCTCCAAACGAACCGGTCAGGTGAAATTCACCCGCAAGACAATTAAGGAACTGCGACTCAGGCGCCCGCCACGCAAACTGACACCAGGCAAGGAGCCACCAGAACAGGGCATCTATATTCTGAGCAGTGGAATGATGGTCGAACACACCCCGAGCTACAATCTAGCGGCAAGCCTACTCCCGCAAGGTCGCAACGCAATCTGCTTTGTTGGTTACTGTGATCCTGACACCCCTGGGGGCAAACTTTTGGATACTAAGCCAGGAGAGACATTCCTATTCGAAACCATCGACTATCAGACTCCAGTGAGAGCGCAAATCGAACGCTTTGAGATGAGCGGACATGCCGACCGAGAAGAACTACTAAAGTTCGCCCTAAGAACGCATCCCAAGAAAGTCGTTCTAACTCACGGGGATCCTGGCGCTCGGGCCTGGTTCGCGATCGCCTTAGCCGAGAACGACCCCACCCTCATTGTTATTGATCCCAAGCCGCTTGAGCTCTTTGAAATATAGTTTTTAGATTCTGAGAATCACAAAAATCACGCTAATTCCAACAATTCTTCATCGATGAAGTACAGACGACTTGGCACGAGCGACATAAATGTATCTGAAGTCAGCCTCGGCTGCTGGACACTTGGTGGACTCAACTGGATCGAGGGCCATGCCACAGGATGGGCGAATGTTGATCCCCATGAGATCGAGTCCGCGATAAAGGTTGGCATCGATGGAGGCATCAACCACTTTGACAACGCAGACGTTTACGGGAATGGGGATGCCGAACGACTTCTTGCAAGCTGTCTTCAAAATATTGGGCTCAACAGTAACTCTCTTATAATTGCATCGAAAGTCGGACACTACAAGGGAACTGCCGCCCACGCTTACGAGAAAAGTCACATTCGCCGGCAATGCGAACAGTCGCTCATCAATCTACGCCGTGACTACCTTGATATCTATTATCTGCATCATGCAAAATTTGGGCCCAACGACCGATACTTGGACGACGCTGCGGAAACCATGCAAGCGCTCCAGGCGGAAGGCAAAATTCGTCTCATTGGTCAGTCCGCCTACAAGTCTTCGCATTTCAAAAAGTCCGTGCCAATTATCAAGCCAACCGTTCTTCAAAGCTGGGCCCATGCTATGGATACGAGATTCATCGAACGAAGCAGTATCGTCGGTCAACTTCTGGAGAAAAATGAACTTTCGTTCGTGGCATTCAGTCCGCTCAATCAAGGACTGCTTCTAGATAAATTTGATCCGGAAAACCCGCCAGTTTTCGAATCAGGCGACCATCGCAGAAATAGCCCTAAATTCTCCCACGAAGCGCTTGCGAAACTAGCTCCCCAGTTAAAGGCGCTTAAGCGCCGGTTCGGCGAGTCTACTTCGGACCTTGCCAGCGTCGCTTTACGATTCGTCCTAAATCACAACCGAGTTGCTAGTGTCATACCAGGCTTTCGAAACGAGCGACAGGTTTCATGCAACTTAACCACCTGTGATCGAGAATTGAACAAGGAAGACATGGCGTTTATCCGCGATGTTTTCAGCAAAACAAATACAAAGGCTACTGCAGCCAACCAGACCAACGGTTAAAGTCCGTCCAAAACTTGCTTGTATTGAGTTTGGGAAGGATTCAGTTCCACCGCTTTTGACAGAGCCTGTTTGGCTCTTTCCGTCTGTCCTACTTGCATGTGGGCAACTCCTAAATTATACCACCAGCGATCTTGAGCAGGATCCAGCTGCACCGCCCTTTCCATGGATTGGATGGATCGGCTAGTGTCGCCTTTTTCTGCATACAAGAGTCCTTCACCAAACCAAATAAGTCCGAGGGATGTGTCAATCCGCTTGGCTTGGTCAATTTTGAGCAAGGCGCCATCAATATCACCCACACGGGCAAACATGATCGCCACATCGTAAAGAAGATGGGCATTGTTCTTGTCAAAATCGGCTGCTTGCTGGGCAAGTTGTTTCGCCAAAGCAGCATCACCCTGAAGCACCGCTAATTCCGCTCTTCTAAGAGCGCCGGCAGGCCGGTCCGCGTTAGCCTCCGCGTATTGCTGCCATTCCTGAAAGGCGCTTTGCGTTGGATTAAACTGGGTTGACAGCGTATCTGCGGCTTGGTTGCGAACCAATCGAGATGAATCGTACAATGCCCGTTGCAAATCAGCTAGACGATCATTTCGGTTTGCCATAATGCGAAGCGCTGACTCTCTTTCAATTGGCGATTCCGACTTCGCTGAATTAAGCGCTGCCTGCAAACTCTCAGGAGTTCCTGGAGCCATCGCCCCTAGAATCCTCAAGTACGCGGATCGCCAATACACGTTCTCTTCATTCAGAAGCAAGCGATGCACATCAGTCCATGAATCCGCCTCCCCCTCGTAATACGAATTCAAGACTCCGGCTCGATCGCGCAAAGTCAACCTGCGTTCAGAATTCGGATACCAGCTTTCCACTTTGTCCCTAGCCCACTCAACAGTCTTGTCGCCATGACAAGCTGAACAAGCGTTCGGCACATCGTAGTCGATCGACAACTGGGGGTCAGGAATCGTAAATCCATGGTCACGCCGCGCATCTCTTTGCATGTAAAGGCGTTTTGGCATGTGACAGGAAACACATTGATTCCCGACACTGTCCATTGGATGGTGGCTATGAGTAACTGGGTCAATAATCGTCGCTTCATTCAGACCCGTCGAGTGGCAACGCATGCAAAGTGAATTATCTTCCACGGGCAAAATAGTTTCGTGGGAATGAGGATTGTGACAATCCAGGCAACTGACACCTTTGTGGCCCATTTTACTCATTTTTAGGGATGCGTAAACATAGTTCTCCTCGTTAGCCTTCCCATCGACAAAATAAGCATTTGGCAGATCCGGAAGAACGAGCCGGAAATGGTCATCAAAACGTTCACCCGCATGAAAGTCGTTAGCCGTTAGCTCTTCCCTTCGGGCGTGGCAACTCGCGCAATTATCCATAGCCAATTCAATGTTCGGAGGAGTCTCCCTTTTCTTGTAGTCACCAGATCTCGCTGAAGCTACATGCGACTCCATGTCCGCATGACATTGGATACAGGAAATTCCTTCGATTTTCCACTCGCTGGAATATTCGTCTGCCCGAATGTCATAGTTTTTCTTGTAGTCCGTCATATGGCACCAGGCGCAATTGGAATTCCAATTCATGCCCTGTTGACTCCAATGGCCCCAATCACCCTCATCTCGATGCTCGTCTCCAAAGACGTTAAACCATTGCTTCTTGTGCGGATCCCAAGTCAGCCCCTGAATCTGAAATCGACCACCCGGGAAGGGAATGAGAAACTGGCGAATCGGAGTCTCTCCGATCACAGAATCCACCTCTCTCGGCAACTGCGTTTCCAGTTCACTAATTTCGAAGCCATTCTCTTTGGCAGCGAGCTCGTACCTGCGCCCTGCCTGATCAAACACTTCTCCCTGAGAAAAAGCCTCGCTGTCCTTTTCCGGATCCAGACGCCGATGAGCTAACTGATGATGACTGCCGAGCCAATCATCATACTGGTCGGCGTGGCATTCCCGGCAAGTTTCCGCAAGGTACCAATCGTCATTACTGACAACCGATACCGTATTTCTACCCGAGGATTCCTTGGTATTCAGTTTATCGGCTTCTTTCGAACGGGAGCTTTCGGGTCCGCAGCCAACGAACAGGACGAGAGCCGCGTTCGTAAAACAAACGGAGACAAACGCAACGTAGCCATGCTTTCGGACTGTTCTGAGTAGATTTTGTAGCATGATTCAGGCTTTGGGGGGAAGGACCGAATAACAGCGAAGCCAAAAGCGTTAGGAAAGCAAATTCGCCAATAAATCCATTGAAGCCTCGCAACCGATCACCTGTAGAAGGTCTACTCTCCGCCCGATCAGCATGCAGCGAAGAAACCAAGAACGAAATCGAGATTCCTCCCCTTTCACACTGCCCACCGAATGGCACCTTCGAAACGCGACCCAACCGGCTTTTCCCCACCAAATACCTCCGACGCGAGGAACACCCGCCCAAATTTGAGGTCAATAATAGTGTTGATTATTAGCGCCATTACACTATATTTCACGCATAGGCCTAGAGAACACTCGATTAGGATTAAACCATATAAAGCACCATTAAAAAAGCCACCATATCTATCCTTTTGATGATCAGCCTTCTTTTCCATGCGTTCGGGGATGACGACGACATCATGCCCTACGAACACAGTATAAGCAGCGAAGACGTTGACCTGCTCTTTAAGGTTGTGCGACAGCCTAAATTCCCAGAATCGCTTAGATCCCAAGGATTCTCAAGTGGACGCGTTCATTTATTGCTCGAGTTACACTTCGATGGCGAACTAAGAGACTGGATTGTCACCTACGCCTCCCACCGCGACTTCGCGGAGTCGATTGAGAGAGTAATTGAGGAATGGGAATTCGGCCCTCCTAAGCGAAATGGCAAGCCCGTCTCGCTCATTGTACCTGTCGAAGTAAACTTTCGGGCATCGGGGGACGTAGTCAGTTTCAATGCCACCAATGGTCTGAATCACATGATGAGCAGCCAGTATGGCTATAGCTCCTTCGATACCATCAAAATCGCAGACGTAGACAATCTGGATAAATTCCCTGAGCCAGTCTATGTCGTTAGACCCAAAGTACCCAACTCCCTTATACGAAAGAGCGATGGAAGCTACGGCGTCTTTAGATTTTTTATCGATACCGAGGGACGCGTTCGACTTCCCCATGTGGACCATGTCCGAGGAGGGAAAGTGGATGTGCGACTCCTCGAAGCCGCGCAGGACGCCTTGGAGGAATGGGAATTTGCGCCTCCTACGGTTAGGGGTAAAAAAGTTATCGTTGAGCTCAAGCAGCCTTTCCTATTCCAGCGCACTCGATAGAATACATGCGGGTCACTGCTCGACTCCCATCAGTTGTTTTGAAACGCGCTCCAGTCGCCTTAGGTCCAAATCGCTTCCGTCATCTGGGAATGGAAACTCCCCCAGGTACCAATCTTCAGTAAAAGAAGCATATTCACCTGGGCCAATATCCTCCCTAGGACCAATCGGCTCTATTTCGCATACGCTGACCTTGTCATCCCCCCAGTTATCGATGTACCAAAGAGATAGGGTCATGCCGACCATTTCCCAATATCTTCTATTTGGATACGTCGGATACTTTTTAATAAAGGCTAAGTCATCTGGCGTCACATAGGCCAACCACCCTTCATGCGAATCAAGTCCAAGCTTGGGAAACCTGGGTGGACCTTTCAACAAGAAGAAGTCATCCCGTATTTCGATCTGCGGATCTTCCGGGAGAAATTCGATCGCCTGTTTGTCATTGTACATGACGTAACTCTTTGGGTAGGCAGAGTCTTTCGAAAGAGGAACCACGCAGATCCCTCCTCCTTTACCGAAAGTTCTGCTCCAGTGAGACCAATGAACCCGCTCATCGGAAATATTCCTGATCGTCTGGGTTACACGCAAATGCGACGATTGAGGATCCAATTTGAACTCGCGTATGAGTTGCACTCCCGTAGCAGGGTGCTCCTGACTGACAAGAACCGCTGAATATTCTCCGGTGATCTCCCCTTCCCACTCACCTTCCCACAGTTCTTTACGCTGGGGAATGACTTTTTCCGGCCCAATGTCAAAACGGCCCGGACCCAGTTTAGCAGGGCCCAAAGCGCTTTTGCTCTTCCATGAATAGCTTAAAACGCGACCGCCATAGGAAGGAGCAAGCACGACCCGGGTCGTAGCGTTTTTTAATTCAACACAGTCTTTGAAACCCTCATAATCGATTCTTCCCGCTCCCATAGCCTCAATATTCCAAAAAATGGCGAAGAAAAAGAGCCCAGAACGCAATCGATTTAGGCGTATTCTAACGTTTCTCATTCAATTGGCTTTAAAGCCTTACCAGAGAGAACTCAAGCCATCGAAATCAAAATACGCGTCGGCTGATCTTTTCCGACTAAGGATGAAATGCAACGCACCTGTAACTTCATGACAGGGAAACCGTCTTTACCTATTACAGAAAAAGTCTATTTCTCCGTTCAGAAATCGAGGTCCAACAACGGTTTGACCCCGTGTCCACCCACCATATACTTCTCGGAAATCTACATTTGTGATGAAATTAAACACTCGAATCGCCTCGAATCCCTTCCATGCGACAAAACGCTTCGCCATAGGCACCGCAGCCTTTCTCATTGCTACGGGGACAACATTCGCCGCAAAGACGGCCCGTGTCTTCATAGATTCTGAAGCATCTACTACTTACAACGAGGTCAAGGAAAACGATAGCGGGGCTAAGTACGAGACCTACGTTTTCATAAAGGGAAACTTCTACGACGGTGATTTCGCCGATAAGAGTCTCAGAACCGCTAGCTTTGAGGAAGTAGCCGCGACGCTCGCGGAAAACATGAAACAGCGCAATTACTACCCGTCCTCATCTCCTAGTGAAGGCGATCTACTGATCGTCGTTCACTATGGAACGACTAGCGTGGAGCCGGATTTGGAGGAACTCTTCATGCTCGATTCGACAGATCCCTACGCACAGGGAGAGACTGGAATAGGCGGATTTTACAGTGAAGGTTCAGAGGAAGAACCTGGCTTTTCCGAAGTATACAGCGACGACTATGTCGATTTGGCCGATCTGAGTGACTTCGGAGCCAACAACACCGCCCAGCACCAGCAGACAATGCGGAACAATCGCCTAGGCATTAGCAAGGCATTGAATCGAAAAAACATAACGGCAACCGAAGAATTCGACCTCCGAGTCGAAATGCAAGACGAGCGGTATTTCATTATTCTTATGGCGTACGACTACGAAAAATTGAGATTGGAAAAGGAAAGAGAACTTCTTTGGACGACCCGCTTCAGTGTACCCTCGATTGGAACCAATTTTGAAGATGCTTACCCCGCCCTTGCAAGAGCGGCGAGCGCCTACTATGGTACCAGCTTGGAGAAGTACGCTAAGACAAGTACGCATTTCGGCACCGGCACCGTTGAGATCGGCACACTCGAGACTGTGGGTGTTGAAGAAGATCCCTCGGGAAACCAATCTTCCCCACAAGAATAATCCAATCGATAGCTGACCCAGTTCAAATATGCCCATTTCTAAATTCAAAACGGGCATCTTGTGCCTAATCACCCTTTCCTTAGTGGTTTACTCCAAGGGAGACGAAGACACTCTAAAAATCGCCTCCAAACTTGCTCAACAAGCAGTGGACACTTCCCTTGCTCTTGAGATTGCCACAGACCTGACGACCGATATCGGCCCCCGCCTCTATGGTTCGGAAAGTGAGAAGCGAGCAGTGGAATGGGCGCGCGCTCGATTTCAGGATTATGGATTCGACAAGATATGGAGTGAACCATTCCCCGTTGATCGTGGCTGGGAAAGAGGACACGAAACGGCTTCAATTACGCATCCCGCACCTCAAAACCTTGTGATCACCGCTCTCGGCGGAAGCGTTCCCACACCGGATGGCGGAATCGAAGCGGAAATAGTCGTCTTTAAGACGATCCAAGCCCTGCTTGATCAGCCAGTGGGCTCGCTAGACGGAAAAATTGCGGTTGTGACCCAGGCGATGGAGACCGGCGGATACGGAAGATTCTCTGGTCCCATTCGCCAGAACGGCCCATCGGAAGCAGCTAAACGAGGGGCCATTGCCTACTTGATGCGCTCCGCCGGAACCGACAACGACCGCATGGCGCATACTGGAAACACGAGGTACCAACCGGGAGTCCGTCGCATTCCCGCTGCTGCGCTCTCGGTTCCCGACGCACAGCAGATTGACCGGCTCGTGGATCGCCACAAATCGATACGTATCAAACTTTTGCTTACTCCGAGGGAACTCGGAACTGTTACGAGTCATAACCTCATTGCTGAAATTACAGGTAGCGAAAAACCGGACGAGATTATCTTGCTTGGAGCCCATATTGACTCGTGGGATCTCGGTACGGGTGCGATCGATGATGGCGCAGGGGTAGGCATCGTTATGGCAGCATCAAAGCTGATTCGCGATCTGCCCAATCCTCCCAAACGAACAATTCGGGTAGTTCTGTTTGGGGCTGAGGAAATTGGAATTTATGGAGGCAACTACTACGTCGAAAAGCATCGAGACGAACTTTCAAAGCACATCATTGCCGTCGAGGCTGATGCGGGCCAAGGCCCCGTTCACACATTCAACATTGGGATCGGAAACCCTCTCGACCCCAGTCTTTCCGTAATTCGCAAAGCGCTTGAACCGCTCGGAGTAAAGGCGGGCCGAGCAAAGTCACGGGGTGGCCCCGACATCGCGCCCATGAGCAACGTCGGTGTCCCCGTTGTCGGTTTGGACATGTTCACGGAGGACTATTTCGACCTTCATCATACCGCAAACGATACAATCGATAAGATCGTACCCGAACGTATCAACCAAAGCGCAGCCGTTTACGTAACCTTTGCCTACCTGGCATCTGAACTGGGGGGCTACTATAGGGCAGAAAACTAGTGCCTGTCTTTTCTGTCTACCAACAACGAAAGCGACTATCGCGAAGGAACGACCTGCCGCAGATCCGATCAATTCGACGGATCGACTATTCCTTTGTCTCTGAGAAAACTCTTTTTGTTCTGCCAATCCGGGGCAACCTTCACCGATAGTTTCAGGTCAACGAACTTGCCAAGATCGACTCTTAGTTTCTCCCTCGCGCTCTTAATGACGCGGTTCACCATTTGACCTTTCTCCCCTATTACAATCGCCTTCTGACTATCCCGCTCGACATAAATAGTCGCAGCGATCTTGATCTTCTTTTCATTCTCCGCCCAATCGTCGATTTTCACGACCATCTCCTGAGGCAATTCCTGGCGCATCAATTCATTTGCCGCCTCGCGAATGACTTCTTCCGATATTTCGCGCTCGATCACATCTGTCAACTGGTCATCCGGAAACAGGAAGGGCCCCTCTGGAAGCGTTTGGCGAAAATGATCCAGAAGAGAATCAATCCCCTCACCTGTCATAGCAGAAATCTTGAATACAGATACATCACCTATGATCGCTTGAAAGCTTTCTGCGATCGATGCGGCCTGAACTTCACTAGCTGTATCCATTTTATTGATGACCAGGACGACTGGCTTTTCAGCCCCACGAACAAGTTCAGCGACCCGTCGATCCTCATCGCCAAACTCGCGAGTGGCATCGCATAGGCACAAAATAGCATCGCCGCCGTTTACTTCGCCGATGACTGTATTTGCCATCGCTTCATGCATGCGGTTTTTAGCGGAATGAACCCCTGGGGTATCAGAAAAGATGATTTGGGATTCCTTGTCGCTCAAGATTCCCAACCACCTTTTTCGAGTCGTATTCGGACGGGTAGACACCGCAGTCAAATGGTAGCCGAGAGCTTTGTTAATAAATGTGGATTTCCCTACGTTTGGCCGTCCCACAATTGTGACAAACCCAACTCGACCTCTACCAAATTCTATACAATCTTCTTCCACTTTGAATTTCCCCTACCAACGCGTTAGAACCTTCCCTTGGCAAGTCTATATCTGCGTCGCCTCACGGCAAGAACGAGAACGCTCAGTAGCAGAGCTTATTGACCCTTGGGGGATTGATCCCGAACCGTTGGATTAAAGCGCGGAACAAACGCTTCAAAAGCCTAAAGAAATACTCAGATCGAGCCGATTCCTAATCTATGCAACCAAAAGATAAGCGACGTTTAATCCGGAAATGGGAAAAGCAACGCTTGGCGCTACAGTCCAAGATCGAAGCTGTTCTTGCTGAAAAGGACCCCAACGATCCAGCTATACAACGATTTACGATAGACTGGGAAAATGCGGGAATTAATCTTTACAGCTCTGGTTGCGAAGCCGCTCCACCCCACAAGAAAAAGAAGCTAATCGATGAGGCCGCCAAAATGTGCCAGCCAGAGATTACCGAATTGGCCGTCCTTGTAGACCGCTCAATTAAGGAGCAGGAAGCGTTGTACCAGAGTCTGCTACGCAAAGCGCCCTCCCCCAAATGGCCAGAATGTTTCATCGAAGCCAATCGCTCGCTCGCTGGAATGCGTAACTGAAATCCGGCCCTTCACATCGCCCATCCCCTTCAATACTTCATTTGTAATTTCTAACACTTGAAGTCTTTCTCTCCAGGTGCCAGATTTTCCCGGCATGGGTCGGTGGGTTGAATTTCGGAGAGTACTGAGCGTTACTAGCGCGCTCCTAATTGCATTTGGCTTGCCTCAAGTTGGAGCTGACTCGATCACCGCGCTGCGCGCCACAGTGGCATCTCTCACCAGGCAAATTGATGAGAATCCCAATTCAGCGAGCGCCTACCAGTCGCGCGGCGTGGCGTATTTTGAACTTGGCGAGTTCGAGAAGTCGATTTCCGATTTCGATCGAGTTATTGAGCTCTATCCGAATCAGGAGCCGCATCACTGGCAAAGGGGCATCGCCTACTATTACGCCCAAGAATACGAAAAAGGCGTCCAGCAATTTGAGCTCCACAAGTCGGTCAATCCGAACGATGTCGAAAATGCGGTCTGGCACTTCCTTTGCAAGGCCAAGGCAGAAGGTATCCAAGCAGCGCGAGATTCGCTCATACCCATTAGATTCGATTCGCGAATACCGATGGTTCAGATTTGGGAGCTTTTCTCTGGCACCGGAAGTCCTAAAAAAGTCCTCCAAGCCGCTGGCCCGATCGACGCGAGTTCTGGAATCTCTCGCCAAAGACATTGCTATGCTCACCTCTACATCGGCCTCTACCACGAGGCATTGGGTGAAACAGAATTAGCGAAAAAGCACATCTCTCTCAGCGCTGAGAAATTTTCGATGGACAACTATATGGGAATGGTTGCGAGAGTCCATGATCGGCTCATTACTCACTGAACCGATTATCCCTGTTGTTGAATTGAATTCCCCTCAATCTATTATGAGAGAAAAACTTCTTCATTCACTCACAGAGAACGTGTTCAGTGAATATTAACAATCGATCCCTGCCCAACAGTGTTGAATATAATAGTAACCTTTGGGTGGTAACTGGTGTATAACAAAATAGCTAAATACCTTAAAGAGGGCACTTGCGGAAAAATGTATCTGCCCCACCCGGAGCTCAATTACGATTTAATTCCAAAGATCAGGATCCGACCAAGATTTTCAACATTGCTCTCTACGGTGACGACACGGAAACACTAAAACGCATCAGCCAAGAAGTGGAAAGGCGTCTTCGCGCGGTAGACGGTCTGGTCGCCGTCGAGACGGAAGACGACATGCAGCGCCAGGAAATGAACATCACTCTCGATCGGGAAAAGGCGAATCACTACGGAATCGAGACCCAGATGATTTCGGGCGCAATTTCCTACGCTATCCGAGGCAATCAAGTGGGTTACTTCTATGACAGCAATGGACGCCGCAGTCGTATCCGTATATGGTTGGATGAAAATGACCGGGAAAGTATAAATCATATCCGCAAACTCACTTTTGAAGGATCAGAGGGAGCTCTCGTGCCACTTGAGTCACTCGCTTCACTATCCTACGAAAGCGGCGCAAGAGCGATTCGTCGCCAAGATCGGAAAACGGTCATGCGAGTACAGGGAATTGCTACCAAAGAAGACTCCACTGAATTATTCAAACAGGTCGATGCCGTAATGAAAGACCTGGAACTCCCTCGAGGCTATCGATGGGACAAAGGAGGGAGGTACCAACAGCTTCAGGAATCCAACCAGACCCTCACATTTACGCTCTTGATGATCGTTGTATTCATTATCCTGCTAATGGGAGCGATGTTCGAGTCGTTCATCCTGCCTTTTTCCATTTTCCTCACCATGCCACTCGCCGGGGTGGGCGTCGTCTGGACACTCTACTTGACCAAAACCAGCTTCAACATAATGGCCTCAATTGGAACCATCATTCTTTTAGGCGTAGTGGTTAACAACGGCATTGTATTAATCGATCTCATTACGCGTCTCCGTTCTCAGGGAATGGAACGTCTGGATGCAATAATTGAAGCAGGCAAACGGAGATTTCGCCCCATCTGGATGACCTCTCTCACAACTATTTGCGGAATGATCCCCATGTCGCTTGGAGACACTAAAATGATTGACATGTCCTATTCCCCCCTTGGGAGAGCCATGATGGGCGGAATGCTTACGGCTACGGTTCTGACTCTCCTAGTAGTACCTCTATTCTACACCCTATTCGATGATTTACGCGTCATGTTTTTTGGCTACATCAGATCAATATTCCAAAAAACGAATACAGCCGAACACCGCTCGGAAAGTCTAGAAGCCACGGATTAAACCAGCATACTTTGCTAGTTCGCGTAGTTCGTGTGCTTTGGCTTGGGACCAGAAGGTGGTTCGACTCCGTGTCTCGCCATCACCTCAATAATCGCTTCCACTGTCTCAAATGAAGGCTTGAAGTTTCCAGGACGGTAGCCTTGCGCTATTAGCAATGGTGTCCAACCATCCTTGTTCTTTGTATTCCAAATATTGATATCCGACCCTAATTCATCGAGGTAGTAGACCATCGAGGGGATATTCTTCAACGCCGCTCCATGCATCGCGGTCTCTCCATTTCTATCCACCGTATTGATATCGACGCCCAGCGTAACGATGAGCTTGGTGGCTTCCAAACATTCCGCTTCATTTCCAGCTTCTTCCTCGGGAGCCCTACTTCCGACTCCCGCCGCAACTAAAAACGATGTTGTGCCTTGATTGTTCGGGATATGTGGATCCGCACCGAGTTCGAGCAGCAACTTCATATAGGGAACGTCCGCCCTATCGGACGCCATAAAGAAAGGGGTCGCTCCAAAATCCCTGTTCTTCACGCTTCCCTTACCTTTCTCGAGTCGATAATTCACATCAGCTCCTCGGGCGACTAGCTCGCGAATAAACTGTTCACTATTGCGTAAACCAGAGCCGCGCGGCGCAGGATCTCCACTAGCCGATTCTCCGATATCCGGCTTGCGTATCCACGTGAGGGCATGCAAAACCGAGTATCCTGTGCGAACATCGTTTGGATCTGCTCCCCGGTCTAAAAGCTCAATCGCGAGATCAAAGTGACCATTTTCCGCTGCTAGCATGAGAGGGCTGGTCCCGGACATAGGGAGCTTCCCGAAGAATCGCTCTGGACTCATCACAGCATTAATGTCCGCTCCCGCATCAAGGAGCATGTGCGTCACTTCACGTTCACCATTTCGCACTGCGAAAAACAAAGGCGTGTATCCCGAATACTCGAGTGGCCTCGTAAAGTCCGCTCCGGCTTCCAGAAGTTCGCGGACCACGCTAGCATGCCCCTCAGCGGCGGCCCACATGATGGCAGTCTGATCGCGGCGTTCCTGGGCATCTACCTCAGCTCCCGCATCCAGCAAGGCTTTGACAGCGCCAATCTTTCCGGTACGCGACGCGGTCATCAAAGCCGTTTCGCCTCCACTAACAGAACTATTCGGATCCGCCCCCGCCTTGAGTAGTCTCGAGACGATCGCTTCATTGCCATTTACACACGCTAAATAAAGAGGGGTGATTCCGTATCGATTTTCTTTGGTCGGACTGGCCCCTCGCTCGACTAACTCGTTTACGAGATCGGCCTTGTCATGGTAAGCCGCCCAGTGCAGCGCCGTCATCCCATCGACCTGAGTCGCATTGATGTCTTCTTCCCCAATAATTGCACTTACCGTATCAAAGGCGCCGGCCTCAATCGCATCAGCCAATTTCGACTCCGACGCAGCCTGAAGCGGGCTCGAAAGAAGAACGAAAACAGAGAGAAAGATGGGATGTGTTTTGATCTTCATTTCGTTGTTAGTTCTGAGGCGAGGGCTCAAGCAAAGGTTTGTTTAGACCGAAAGGGGTTGAAACAGATCGTCTATCATTCCGTCACTATCGCCAAACGAATCAATTTTCACTCCGACTTTGTCGAGCAGCGTGAGATGCAGATTCGCTAGAGGCGTAGGCTTGTCGTACCGGATGTGGCGATTTCCCTTCATCCCACCAGAGGCGCCCCCCGCAACGATACAAGGAAGATTCGTATGATCATGAACATTGGGATTGCCAATGCCGCTTCCGTAGAGAATCAGCACATTGTCTAGCAATGAACCGTTACCTTCTGGAGTATTCTTCAACTTCTCCAAGTATTCCGCAAACAGCGAAACGTGGAACGCGTTGATCTTAGACATTCGCTCAATCTTGTCCGGATTGTCACCATGGTGCGAAAGTGGATGATGCGGATCAGAAACCCCGATCTCTGGATACGAGCGGTTACTGGTTTCCCGAGCAATTTGAAAAGTGGAAATCCGTGTAATGTCACCTTGATACGCTAGCAGCTGGAGATCAAACATGAGACGCGCATGATCCGCATACATCGCGGGAACCCCCATAGGGCGATCGAGATCTGGCAATGGATTGTCTTTCGAATCCAACTCTGCTTTCTGTATGCGTCTTTCAACTTCGCGAATCGCGTCCAGATACTCTGTCAATCGCGCTCGGTCACGAACACCCAAGTCGCGCTTCATGCGTTTCATGTCTTCTGTAATCGAGTCGAGTAGACTCGCACGCTTCCTCAAAGCCTCCCGTCTTTCCTCAGGGGTACCGCCTTCACCGAAAAGGTTTTCAAAAACGATTCGCGGGTGGGCTTCCGCTGGAAGTGGAGTTGTAGGGGACGACCAGGAAAGGTTGTTTTGATAAACGCAAGCGTATCCATTGTCACACTGCCCAACCGTCTCCATCAAATCCATCGCCAACTCCAGCGAGGGAAGTTGGGTTTCCTGTCCGATTTGTTTAGCAGCAACCTGGTCTGCAGTAGTCCCGAGGTAGTAGTCTGAACTCTCGGTCACCTTCGCTTTGGCAGCACTCAAGAAAGAAGAGTTCGAAGTAGCATGCGATCCAGGATACGCTGGTCTCAACTCCATATTCGTAAACACCGTTGCCTGGTCTTTAACGGGTGCGAGTGAATCGAGAATCGGCGAAAGCTCATCGAGTGTGCTATCACTTCGGGGAGTCCACCTTGATTGGTCACAGCCCATTGGCATGAATACGTACCCAAGACGCCGCACCCCATTGGCTGCCGTTCTCGAGGTTGCAGTGGCAGCAGGAACCATCGCATCCAGTAGCGGCAATGCAAGCGACGCTCCTACGCCTTTGAGAAAGGTTCTCCGGGGTATATACTTTTTGGTGATGAATTTCATAGTACTTACTCTCTATTTCGAACGGTTGGCCAAGTAATCGCCATCGGGTTTGGCTCTCATCTGAAACGGCACGCTATTCACGATACCTAATATTATCGACGAAAACCTATACTCGTTTGATCGCGCTTTTCTCACGATCTCCCGAACTGCAGGGGCGTCGTGAGCTTCAATTCCCCTACCTAGGGCGAATGTAAGCAATTTTTCGCTTAAAGTACGAACAAAAAGTTCCGGGCGTTCCAAGAGACCCTCCTCGAGAGGCCCGACTCCATTGAAAACGCTTCCATCGGGCAATCCGCCCGATACATCGATCGACGTACCATCTTCGTATTCCCTCCAGCGGCCGACTGCATCGAAATTCTCCAAGGCAAAGCCCACTGGATCCATCAGGTTGTGGCAGCCCGCACACGCTGGGTTCGCCCGATGTTCTGCCAATTGCTCTCTCATCGAAAGCGTCGCATCCACTTTATTCTCCTCTAGAGCAGGAACGTTCGGAGGGGGGGGTGGTGGGGGCGTCCCTATAATGTTTTCCAAAATCCAGCTTCCCCGGATAACAGGCGAAGTGCGCGTTGCGTAAGAAGTAACCGTAAGAATACTGCCTTGTCGCAGCAATCCACCTCGATTGTGGTCCGGATCAAGGTCAACCCGACGAAACCGGCTGCCCGCTATATTGGGAATCCCGTAGTGGTAGGCTAATCGCTCGTCCAGAAAAGTATAATCCGATTTCAGCAAATCCAGGACGCTTCGATCCTCCCTCATAACGCTTTCGAAAAACAGTTCTGTCTCTTTTCGAAAGGACTGCCTCAAATTATCATCAAAGTCCGGATACAACCTTAAGTCGGGCACCACAGACTCCAAGTTTCGCAGGTGCAGCCATTGGCTCGCAAAATTATCTACCAAGTTAACCGCCTTCTCGTCTTCAAGCATCCGCGTTGCCTGTGCTTCCAGCACTACGGGATTGCGAAGTTTGCCCGCAATCGCCAGATCAAGCAGCTCCTCATCTGGCAAACTGCTCCAGAGGAAGAAGGACAATCGGGTCGCTAATTCCAGGTCACTTATATGGTAAGCCTCGCCGGGCTTCGTGCCCGCGGGATCTTTTTCCACTCGAAACAGAAACTCAGGGCTCACGAGAATGGAACTCAAAGCCATTTCAATGCCCGATTCGAATCCCCCCTCTTCCTTACCTTCCTTGAAGAAGTTCATCGGGCGCTTTAGATCCGCATTGGAAATGGAGCGGCGATAAGCGCGCTTCATTAAGTTAGCAATGATCTCGCGGGCGACGGACTCCTCCTCACTCTTATCGGATGGATGCTTGATGAAGATCTTTTTCCGGCTCGGAGTGTCCCCTGCCCCTTTTGCTTCAAAAGGACCCGTAATTGAAATCTGATACACCGCAGGGGTAAGGCGCGGGTGACGGTGATGATTGTAATGGGCGCGGAAGGGTTCACGTTTAATTTCCAATAGCGAGTACGGAGTCTGTAAAAACGTTACCCCCAGTTTCCTCGGGCCGGCCTTTGCGCTGAATCGCGTCTTCAAGTGCTTGTCCACCTGACTATGATCTCGCGTGCCCTTAGGAGGATCTATCGTAAACTGTTTCACTAGAGATCGATCGAGCAGGATCTCCATTTCGTGAGTTTCCTTCAAGCCTTCAACGTGCTCGTTGCGATCACGAGTAAGAAGCACTTCGATTTCGTATTCACCATCTTGGGGAAACGTATAATCGATGACGGTACCGCCACGGGTGCCGATCGGAAGCCCGTCTACGTGTTTTTCTTGAGTAACATCTGGACGGATACGGAAAGTATCTCCCCTTGGCGATCGATTAGGCGTCCCCACTGCTAAGCGACTGATCTTCTGAGCCGCCGAAATATACCGGTCGAGCAAGCTTGGGGAAAGCGCACCCACTGTAACGTTATCAAAACCATGGCTCTCATCGTCTTTTGGGAGCAAGGTTTTCGCATCGATATTGACCGCGAGGAGATCACGAATCGCGTTCTGGTACTCAGTTCGATTCAGGCGGCGAAACGTCTCGACGCGTCCCGGCTTCGGGTGCAAAGCGGCGTGGGCGTCCAGCGTTTCAGTAATCGAAGCGAGCACCGCATCATAAGTAGCCTCGCTTGGCCGCTTCCGGTCCGGAGGTGGCATTTGTCGTGAATCTAAGCGTTTGATCACTTTCTCCCACAATTCAGAATTCTCTTCTGCGTCCTCGAGCGAAATTCCTTCCAGGACCAGATCACCCTTTCTTTCATCAGGATTGTGGCAACTGACACAGTACTGGTTTATCAGTCCATGCTTGGAAGAAATGACCGGATCTCTCTCGACGCCTTCGTCCGACAGTCCCATCAGTTTGCCTTCCAGCCATTCCGCTACGGAATCAAATTCGGATTCTTGGGGGCGTTTCACATCCTCCTCGTCTTCGGGCGGCATTTCCCGTTCCCTCAGCATCCAAGCCACCTCGTCCCAAACCTCAAAATGCTGGTCGATGCCAGCCCCCAATAAGGATTCGATATCGAGTTTCCCCTTTTTCTTATCCGGATTGTGGCAGCTGACACAGTACTCATTTAAGAAATCGAGAAGTGGCTCCTCGAGTGCGTACTCTTCCCCGCTCGTTTTCGATGCAAAGAAAAGCAAGGAAACCCCACAAATCGCTAGGGTGAATTTTCTGTACAAGGTGACTAGGATATGGGTCGGGCAGAGCATTTCAGGAAACAGACAGGGCTACTTAAGACAGGCGTGCAAAAGCCCCTCCAATTCATTACATCCATGGGAGGAAAACTAGACCGATTCAAGCCTAAGAGTAGAACTAAAAGAGAGAAACGTCTTTTTCCGATCCTGGGCAACCGGCAGAACATCCAAAAATCAACCGGAAAGCCTCGATCTTAGCCTTGGTTCAGGGCCTTTAGCTGCTCGCTAAGCCAAATCTTGCGCTTCCACCGGGTATTTTTTGACGACATGTCAATTGCGTAGAGACTGTCGCCCATGTCCGGTTGCGGCAGGTTAAGGATGCGACACAAGTTTAGGGCAAGCCACTTTTCGATCTTTAGTACGACCATTTTCTTACGAAGCCGCCCCTGAATGTCGCGATTAAGCACAGTGGGAATCGTGTTGAGCGTAAGGATTTCGTCGATCGCCGTATTGGCCATTTTTACTCGACCCTCCTCGCTTGCGTAAAAGTGCGTCAGCGCGAAAACAGTCTTACCGGGGTTCACTTGCTTCAATAGTTGACAGGACTTAACCACCGTCGAACCGGTCCGCACCATGTCATCGAAAAGAACGATGTCATGACCTTGAATGTCCTCGAGCTTCGTTTCACTTTCCTCGTGGATCTTGATCTCGACCTGCCGCTCACTCATCCGCTCCTTGTCAAGGAGGACAAACTTCGCCTTTTCGAGTCCGAGTCGGGCAAACATCTCTTTCACGAACTCCTTAGCCCCTTTGTCTGGGGCGCAAAGGGCCAACCCTTCTCCATCCTTCTCATAGTCGACAATATCGGAATTCAGCAAGTAGTCGACGTAGATATCGTAGGGGATCAGATTATGAAACAGGCCATCGAAGACTTCGCTGAACATCGCTTGCACTGAGAAAGAGTGATTGTGGACCGTTAATACTCGATCCACTCCTGCAAGTTTTAGCATCTGCGCGTACAGCTTCGCCGTAAAAAGCTGGCCATCGAATTTCTTGAGATCTTTTAAGTCGCGTTCGATTTCGGTCTTACCCAACTCCGCTCGCGGACCTCGGTCCTGAGCGCTGTAGTACAGATCTGGCTCTACGAGGATCACTTCCGCAGCGCCGTTCTCTTTCGCCGCTCGAGCAATCATCAGGTTTCGCATCGCGAGGCTCTGCCGGCTCATCACGAGACTGCTAGTGCTGACGATTATAATACTTTTGCCGCTCAGCTTGTTTCCGATATCGGAAAAGTCCTGCTCATCCGAAATGAAACGCGGACAGAATTCCGAATTGGCGAACCGCTTCATGCTAATGAGGTCCGCGATGTCCTCCCCCTGACCCATCGCGAAGGCGACGTCGATAGCGAACGGATCATCCGAAGAATTTCCAACGACAATGTATTTTGCTTCAGTCATACGGGAGAATTTCGATTTGGAGAACGCGCGTCTTGGAGGAGCATTCGCGAGTATTAGGAAAATCAAGCAACGAGTGACAAAAGGGCGAGCTTTATTCGCTACAAATGTTCATGCAGGAAGCGTTCCTTCGAAACTTCGACCGACTCACAAAAGGTTGCGCCAAGCGCGAAGTTTCTCTTTCGTTACACACTCACTCAACACCCCCTCCCCTTTTCCACATGAAAATCTTTGGTCTAACGCCCACCCAAGTCCTCGAAAGATCTGGAGCTGAAAATATTAAAAGACCCTACACCCTAACCTTTTCCATACTTTACGGAGGCATCGGTTTCGGAGTGGTCAGTGTGATTGCCTATTCGATCTGGGCATTCAGACTCATACGCGGACAAGGACCGATGTATGCCTCAATTGCCCTCGTGTACTTGCTGCTCTCTGGTTGGGTTCTAAGTCGGCTTACGTTAGGGCCAAAGAATCAAATTCGGTTTACTGCCCTATTTGCCGTCGCCTTTCTCGGATACGCCGTCCTATGGTGCCTCTTCTGGTTTGGGCTTAAAGGGCAGCATCACGGGGACCTTTATGGCTCGGCGCTGGGCCTCCTTCTAATGGCAATTATTCTGAAAGGGGCTTTTGGCAGCCACGGGAATTTATTGTTTGTATTCGGAATCTTGTTCACATTCCACACGTTGGGGTACTATATCGGCGATGACCTTTATCAAATCACAGGGGGATCCACGGGTCGTCTCCTGTGGGGGGCTTGCCATGGAATTGGATTCGGCGCGGGCCTGGGCTGCCTGATTCACCAATGTCAGCTCCCATTGATAGAGGCTTCCGAATCAACCGACTAAGGTCCCTCGTCAATTTCGCGGGCCCGATGGAACTGAAATGCGTCGTTGACGGGATCTTGAGTCAAATTGGGAGACTACCAGGAAACGACAAGGGTTCCTTCTATTCGAATATCGGCTCGCCCCAATGGAAGGATTCCAAATCCATCGTCATTGACGGATGAGCTTCCCCCAACCGTGTTCTTTCCTTCAGTCTTGAAATGAGCGGACGGACGCGAAAAAAGGGGCGCAGAGGCTACCTTGTATTCGCGAATTTCATACCGTCAATTCAACTCTTGGCCTCTCGCCATCGCAGCCTATAATGCAGGAGGAGGCCGGGTCAGTCGCGCTCTTGCCAAAGTCAGGGCAACCACCTTCGAGGACGTTTCCTGCCTATTGCCCGCCGAAACTGGCATGTACGTTCCTAAGGTCGTGGCAACACTCGCTCTGCGAGAATCCATCGAGCCAGAGTTTTTCCCTGGCTTGGTAGATTTGGCTTTCTGTTATTTCGAACAGGACGTTTCGATTATAGAAGGAAGCACCCATCCAATTTTCCCTGGAAATTGAAACACCTGGCTTGGCATCAGCCCAAAAAAACTCATTAATAGAATTACTCCTATGCCCCGAATCTCTTTTACCACTCTAATTCTTTGGATAGCCTCTACCCTCCGACTTCTATCGGCTGACAACCCACCACCGGGCATACCGGTTCCTGAAGCAACTCGCATGGAGCTGGAAAAAGGTGTCGCTGAGCTCGGCCTTGAGATCGAGGAACTTCGCTTGGACCTCGCCCACAAACCAGAGTTGAGCCGTCTGATTCCGGATGTAGTCATCTACTACAACGCGGTTCGCTATGCCTTGGTTCTCGACCAGTTCTATCGCAATGAAAAGCCCAACGAATTCGAAATTGCATCTAGATTTCTGGAAACCGGCAAACGTCGCGCGCTCTCACTTCAAAATGGAAAAGCCCCCTGGACACGCCAAACGGGTCTAGTCGTTCGAGGGTACACTTCCAAAATCGACCAATCGGTCCAACCCTATGGTCTCGAAATACCGGATACCTACGATTTTGATTCGGCTCCACCGCATCGGCTTGACATCTGGTACCATGGACGGGGCAACACCCTTTCTGAAATAAAGTTCATTCACGATCGGGAAACCCAGCCGGGAAAATTTCAGTCTCCCAGTACCATCGTGGTCCACCCGTTTGGGCGTTACTGCAACGCCAACAAGTTCGCAGGTGAAACCGATACCTTTGAAGTGATCGATTCCGTTTCGGAACGCTACCGCATCGATACGGACCGAATCGCCGTTCGGGGATTTTCCATGGGCGGAGCTGCCACCTGGCACATGGCTACTCATCATGCCGGACGCTGGGCAGCCGCCGCTCCCGGCGCGGGATTCGCGGAGACCGCGATTTACGCGAATGTCATGAGCAAGTCGCCCTTGCCTACAAGGTACGAACAAACGCTTTATTGCCTGTATGATGCCACCAAATACGCTCGAAACCTATTTCACTGCCCCACCATTGCCTACAGCGGATCCGAGGACAAACAAAAGCAAGCGGCGGACATAATGAGTGAGTACATGAGCTCGGAGAACTTAGAGCTCGTTCATATCATAGGACCCGGAATGGGACACAAATACGACGATGCATCCATCAAAACAATCAACGACCAAGTGCAGGAATGGACTCGCGACCCCATTGATCCCTTCCCGAAAGAAATTCGCTTCACCACCTATACACTTCGATACAACAAGATGCTTTGGTTGACAGTCGAAAGATTGGAGGAGCACTGGAAGCGATCCGATGTCACCGCAAAAGTCGTCGACAACAAACGAATTCAAATTGAATCCCACAATATCAATGGACTGGCTTTAACGCTAAGCCCAAAACTCGCCCCCTTTGATTCCCAATCCAAGATAGAGATCTCTATCGATGGCGATCGACTAAACGTATCCCCATCCAAAGCGGAAAACGATTATCAAATTCGTCTCGTCAAGGCAGACGGCAATTGGGAGCTAAGGAATCATCCTAGCTCAAGTGAATCTAGAAAAGCCCATGGGTTGCAAGGGCCTATCGATGACGCCTTTATGGACTCCTTCCTTTTCGTAGAACCCACCGGAAGCGGAAGCTCAAAAACATTCGACCAGTGGGTCGCTCGTGAAAGCGAGGAAGCGGTGCTTCAATGGTGGAGACAGTTTCGAGGCGAAGCCCATGCCAAGAAAGACCACGAGGTCACTAACGAAGATATCGAGAACTCTAATCTCATTCTCTGGGGAGACCCGAGCAGTAATCAAATACTGACCCGTATCCAATCCAAACTCCCCTTTGAATGGAACGCCAAAACGTTTCGGATCGGCGGACAAACCTATTCGACCGATAAACAGGCTCCTGTGATGATCTACCCCAATCCGCTTAACCCGAAGCGCTATATCGTAATCAATTCGGGTTTCACTTTCAGTAAATTCTCAGGAGGCAGCAATTCTCTACAGGTTCCCAAGTTGCCTGACTGGGCGGTCCTCGACCTGGTTGCAACCCAAGATTCTCAGTATCCAGTTGGAGTTATCGACGCCGGGTTTTTTGACGAGAGTTGGCAATTTAAAGAACGATAGCTCCCTGCTAGTGTTCTGGTATTCGCAAATCGGGCACGGGACTCGTCGAGGTCCAACCGCCATCAACTAAAAGCGTTTGCCCAGTGATGTGATTTGCCTTGTCAGACACCAGAAAAAGAGCCGCGTTGGCGATATCCTGAACCGTGGCGACTCGTCCCATAGGAATAGTGCTAGACCAGCCATCCTCGAAGGTAGGATCATCCCCCGTTGTCCGCTCGGTAAGCACCGCCCCAGGGGAGATAGCGTTTACCGTAATTCCGTACTGGGAAATCTCACCCACCAGTCCTTTAGCTAGCATGCGAAGGGCGGCCTTCGTCATTCCGTAGGGAACCAAATACGGATGAGACTGATGTCCCGTAACGGAGGACATGAAAAGGATCCGTCCTCCTGTATTCTGCGTCTTCATACGCAGCGCCGCTGCCTGAGCCAGAAAGAACGACCCTTGCAGGTTTAAACTCACTAGCTTCTGGAACTTCTCTACTGAATAGTCGAGAAAGGCGCCGTAGGTCGTAATTCCTGCATTTGCAATTGCGATATGAATCGAGCCAAATCGCTCAACAGCATGATCTATCAGAGAAGTGACGAACTTTGGATCGCTGGCATCGCCTCCCACCGCCTGACAAATCCCTCCCTCGTTTCGGATCTTTTCCGCGGCGCTTTCCGCTACTGGTTCGTCCAGGTCATTGAGAATCACTTGGGCGCCTTCAAGCGCCAGCGAACGACATATCTCGTATCCAATCCCGATACCGGCTCCAGTTATGACTGCGACCTTTCCTGTAAATGAGCTATGTGCCATATTACGCTATACCTAGATTAAAACAGCTGCAGTTCAAAGCGTTTCTTTTCTGAAACATTCAAACGTGAATTTTCAAATCTAGTTTTCCCGCCTAACAAAAAAACCCGTATTATTTTCTTCCGTTTCAAACGGCGCCCCCTATTCCCTTTAACATCTGATGTGGGGACGACTTGAAAAACGCTGGCGGGAACCGGGTGGCTATCGGCAACTCCTAATCGTTGCGATCCCCCTGATCCTCAGCATGGGTTCGCATTCGATTCTTATCTTCGTCGATCGCGTCTTTCTTGCCCGATACTCCGCAGATGCCCTTGCCGCTGCCCAGCCCGCGGGAATGCTAAATTTCTCCATTCTATGTTTCTTTCTCGGCGTTTCGATCTACACCTCGACTTTCGTAGCTCAATACACCGGAGCCAAAAAGCCCGAGAAAGTAGGACCCTCAGTATGGCAGGGGATCTATATCGCTGTCATCGGCGGATTAACGCTGCCGCTGTTCGCCCCTTTCGCTGAGGAAATATTCGCTCTCATCGGCCACACGCCCGAAGTCCAGAAAAACGAGGCGACGTTCTTCAGTATCCTAAATTTTGGGGCATTTTTCTTCTTAGCCAATGGAGCATTTTCCTGCTTCTATTCTGGCCGAGGAAAGTCATGGACCATCGTGTGGATGAATCTATCGATGACTATCATCAATATCGGCTTAGTCTATGTTCTAATATTTGGAAAGTTCGTTTTTCCCGAGATGGGAATCGCCGGCGCCGCCATCGCCACCATCGCTTCTTCAGCATGTATTATGTTTGCCTACGCAGCCCTCATTTGCTCGAAGCGAAACAATGAGAGATTCCAAACTAGAACCAGCTGGCAATTCAACAAGCCGCTGTTTCAACGAATGATTCGCTTTGGGACGCCTTCAGGAGTCCACTTCTTTCTCGATGTCATGGGTTTTACGATTTTCATCCTCCTAATCGGTAGGATCGGGATGGTCGAGCTCGCTGCGAGCAACATAGTCCTGAACATCAATCTCCTTAGCCTGCTCCCCATGATAGGACTCGGAACCGCTACCAGCATTATGGTGGGACAATTTCAAGGAGCACAGAACAGCGAGCTTGCGGTCAAAACAACCTACTCCGCCCTACATATGGCCGTTATACATAGTTCGATAATGGCTACACTGTATTGGCTGATCTCCGACGTTCTCATTAGCCCTTTCATACATGAAGCTTCTGGTAGCAATCTTCCTCAACTAGAGGAAACGAGCATTAAGTTACTACGGTTTTTCATCGTTATCGTCTTCTTCGATTCACTGATCATAATGAGTGGAGGGGCACTCAAGGGATCGGGTGACACCAAATTCGTCATGACCACCCTCGCGATCACTTCTATTTTCCTACTAGTGATTCCTTCGTATCTCTTAATCGAAGTATTTCACAAGCCTGTTACCTACGCATGGATCAGCGCGGTTGCGAATCTCGGCATTGTGGGAATCGTGTTCTTCCTGCGATTCCGGTCCGGAAAGTGGCACAAGATCGAAGTGATTGAGCGGTAGGGATCGCAAAACGGCTGACTAGGGATAGTCAGCCCTACCTTAAAATCCCTAGGTTTAAATAAGATAGATCATATCTCAGTTCGGTTTTTCAAAAATGTTGCCAGCTTACATTCATGCTTAAAAGGTAGGGCTGCTTATCCCTAAGCAGCCGAAACCCAACTCCGGTTATGTCCCAGTTTCCTGCACGCAAACGACTCAACCACGACGTACCCTCTTGGGTTGAATCCGGTTCGCTATACTTCATCACACTGAACTGCAAAGAGAGAGGCACTCATTCACTTTGCAGAAATAATCTTCCAGCAAAACTGTTTGAAACGGTCGAGTACTACCAAAATAACAGGAAATGGCATTGCGCACTATTCCTGCTAATCCCGGATCATCTGCACGCGCTACTCTCTTTTCCCTCTGATCTATCAATGACCTCCGTCATACGGTCTTGGAAACGCTACACGGCCAAGTCTTTCGGTATTCAATGGCAATCTGGTTTCTTCGACCACCGCGTTCGAGATGATGAATCATGGGAGGAGAAGGCACACTATATTCGGATGAATCCCGTCCGCAAAGGATTGGTCGAAGAAGCGACTGATTGGCCCTATGTTTTGACTGAATATAATTCCAAATAGGTTTTTCTTGCGGTAGGGTTGCTTATCCCTACCAGCCACATCACCTTAAACTGCTCGGCTGACTAGGGATAGTCAGCCCTACCTTGATCACTAACGGTTAACTATCAAAAAAGGCCCCACTTTCGCGGAGCCTTTTAAAAATCAATATTGATTGGCTTAAATGGGCCTAAACAAGCGGGACTAGCCAACGGCAATCTGCTTCATCGCTGTCATGTAGCCGCGCAAGGTGGCTCCGACTTCTTCAACGGGATGATTGCGGATTGCCGTATTCACTTCTATGAGGCGCTGGTTGTCCACTTGATTGTCTGGGATGTCGAGTCCTTTGCCAATTACGTCCACGTCAACTCCCTTCATGAAATCGCCCAGTAGAGGCACCGCCACATTCGAAAACAGGTAACAACCGTATTCCGCCGTATCCGAAATTACCTTATTCATTTCGTAGAGCTTTTTACGACCAATCAAGTTGGCGATGAGAGGAGTTTCGTGGAGCGACTCGTAATAGGCCGACTCCGCTTTGATCCCCGCAGCCGTCATCGACTCGAAGGCCAATTCAACCCCCGCCCGAATCATCGCTACCATGAGGATACCCTTATCATAATACTCCTGTTCCGAAATATCCACATCAGCTGGATTGGACTTTTCGAACGCCGTCTCATTCGTCGCCTCCCGCCAAGCGAGCAAGTCTTTGTCGTCGTTGTCCCAATCCGCCATCATTCCCGACGAAAACGCGCCGGACATAATGTCCTCTTGGTGTTTGTCGAAAAGATCGCGCATGATGTCCTTCATTTGCTCGGACAATTCGAACGCTTTGATTTTCGCCGGATTGCTAAGGCGATCCATCATGTTGGTGATACCGCCATGCTTGAGCGATTCGCAAATGGTATCGAAGGCGTGCTGAACAAACTTGCTGGCCCAACCTTCGTCCATTCCTTGCTCGACCATTTTATCGAAACAAAGAAGCGATCCCGCCTGGAGCAGACCACACAGGATCGTTTGCTCACCCATCAGGTCGGACTTCACTTCTGCAATGAAACTGGATTCGAGACAGCCGGCGCGATCACCACCCGTTCCGGCGGCATACGCTTTGGCGATGTCCCAGCCCTCACCATTGGGGTCGTTCTCGGTGTGAACCGCCAAAAGAGTTGGAACCCCAAAACCGCGCTTATACTCTTCGCGGACTTCCGTTCCTGGACTTTTCGGCGCGACCATAACAACCGTCAGATCTTCACGAATGTCCGCACCCTCTTCCACGATGTTGAATCCGTGACTGTAGGACAAACAAGCTCCCTGCTTCATATGAGGCTGAACCGCTGCCACTACTGCGGCATGCTGCTTGTCAGGAGTCAGATTCAGGACCAAATCGGCTGTCGGAAGCAACTCCTCGTAAGTGCCTGCCACAAATCCGTTTTCAGTCGCGTTCTTCCACGACTGGCGCTGCTGGGAAATCGCTTCGTCCCGCAGGGCATAGCTGACATCCAAACCAGAGTCCCGCAGATTAAGGCCTTGATTCAGACCCTGGGCGCCACAGCCCACAATCACGATCTTCTTGCCCTTCAACGCTTCCACGCCGTTGAACTCAGAGCGATCCATGAATCGGCACCGTCCGAGTTGTTCCAGTTTCTGAGCTAAAGTCAGAGTGTTGAAATAGTTTTTTCTGCTCATCGCGAGGTCCTCTAAAAATTGAAAGCGGGAACCCTATGCAGGTCGCGCGACACGCGTAAAGCGAATAAAAGCTTTCCTGAGAGCTCTTTTTAGCAATCACTGAATCACGCATGATCCTGAAGAATCTCCACTACCGGACCCTCCAAATCGATCATTGGGAAACTCACTCGGGTGAAACTTGGTGCTTGCTGGGTGGAAACGCATCCGGAAAGGGCCTCCTAGCGACCCTCCTCACAGGAAAAGAGAAACCGGAGAATGGAGAAATAATCGACCTCCCCGCCCCGATTCGATGGGCTTCGTTCGAGCGTCAACAGGAGATTTACGAACGGGAGCTCAAGAATGACGACACCGACTATCTAGACCGACTCGACCCAGGAACGACCAGTCTCGAAATGCTCCTGCAATCAGGCTGCCCGAAAGCAGAAGCCCTCGAACTCTCTCGCGAGATGCACATCGAAGAGATCCTAGAACGCGGGTACAGGCTCCTCTCTAGCGGAGAAGCTCGGAAAGTTCTCCTCCTAAAAGAGATCCTCTCCAAGCCAGAACTCCTCATCCTCGATGAGCCTTTCGAAGGCCTCGACGTTCAATCTCGGGGAGAGCTTATTGAGCTGACTCAAAAGCTCGTTGATTCCGGCCAGAAGCTGTTATTTCTCGTCAATCGCATCGACGACATTCCGGACTCTACAACCCATCTCGGACTCCTGGAAAGGGGTCAACTGGTCGAATCTGGTCCCAAAGAAAATGTCATCCAAAAGCCGGAATTCAAACAAATCGTTGAACTGAACCAAGCATCCGTTCCCGACCTGCCATCCCCTCCGGTTGAGACTTCAAAGTCATTTGATACGATTGTTCGCCTTCGCAATTGCTCAGTTAAATACGGAGAGACGATCCAGTTCGACGGCTTCGACTGGGAATTAAAATCTGGAGAACACACTCTAATCACGGGACCAAACGGCGCGGGAAAATCCACCCTTCTCCAGCTCCTTTCGGGAGACCATCCTCAATGCTACCAGAACGATATCAACATTTTCGGCTATCAACGCGGTACTGGAGAGAGCATCTGGGACATCAAGAAACACATCGGAATCGTATCGGCATCTCTTCATCGCGACTATCGCGCTCCCGGAAACACACTTACCACAGTTGTATCCGGATTTTATGACAGTATCGGGCTGTACCAGCAAGCGACACCCGCTCAAAGACAGTTAGCCCTGAAATGGCTCGAAATCATGGGACTTCGCGATCAGGCAAACGTTTTCTTTCGACAACTTTCATGGGGCCAGCAACGACTCGCCCTAATCGCTCGTGGACTCATCAAGCAGCCCCCTTTGCTAATTCTAGACGAACCGACTCAGGGTCTTGATGATCTCAATCGGCACTTGGTTCTCGCCTTCATAGAGAAGCTGTCCGGTTTGAAGAATACGACTCTACTCTTTGTCAGCCATCGACAGGACGAACATCTGAGTCTTTTCAAGCAGCGGGTCGACTTTTCGCCTTCAAACCGGGACGGAGTACGATTCGAGCTTGGTGTTGTTCAAGACCGTTAGACGTAGGGCTATCGCTCGCGCTGCGGCGCGTTTGTAGAGTTTTGCCGGTAGCGGGCGATCATCTGAGCGGCCACTATTTGTGAATTCATTTTAGTGCGCGCTCAGAGATCACCCGCTAACTTGAATCGCTATAACAGGGATACGCGGCAGGGTGCGAGTCCCCTACATTTCTCCCCCTGCTCAACGAAACATTCAGCAATCCTGACAGGGCTTCGACCATTTCCAATTGAAGAAATGCCCCAATACAAAAGCGGTTCCTCCCAGCAGTGTAGCATAGGGCTCGAGGGAGTGGTCAACAAATGGCCTTACCAGCAGAAAAACCGCTAATCCGATCACGCCCAGAAGAAAATGGCCCTTTTTTCCATGCATCCGGTAACCGTTTATAAACGTGAAACCCGCTAACAGCGCGATCGCCGCTATCATTCCTGATTCGAACCCTTCGTGCCCTAAGAACTCGAAGCCCAGAAGAGGCAAGGCACTCAAGATTACCGGGGTCGCCAAGCAATGAATGGCGCAGGCCACTGACAAGCCCATGCCTGCCAAGTCCATTTTTGCTACGTAACTTGCGGGAACAATCGTTTTCATGCTTACCAAATATCTCTATAAAATCGGCCTTTATGCAAGTAGCTTGCGAAACTATGGCAAGTTATTTGCGATAAATTAATAAAATATGCAAAAAGGGACGGTATCCAATAGCAGTTTCAGAGGCATTTCTTGCTTCGCCAGCTCCTTCCGGGCATCCACACGTTCCCAGGACCTCCCACCCGACCTTGCAACAGATCACTAGAACCGTACGTTGATTCAACTATGAGGATCTCCTTTACCAAGTTGGCTTTCGCACTCACCATTTCGAATATTCTTCCTATGACCACACACCTTGCCGCTGACGCTATTGCCGGAACTGAAAAGATAACCCTAGGAGCGGGCTGCTTCTGGTGTACCGAAGCCGTCATGCAACGCGTCGAGGGCGTCAAAAGCGCCGTGTCGGGTTACATGGGAGGGCACGTGGAGAACCCCACTTATCGACAGGTCGTCACGGGTGAAACCGGCCATGCCGAGGTTGCCCAAATCCATTTTGACCCAAAAGTGATTTCACTAGAGGAAGTCCTCGACATTTTCTGGCTCATGCACGATCCGACGACCCTGAACCGACAAGGAGCGGATGTGGGAACTCAGTACCGCTCAGCGATCTACTACCACAGCAACGAGCAGAAAGAGATCGCTGAAAAATCGATCGCGAAGCTCACCGAATCAGGAAAATTCGCCGACCCGATCGTTACCGAAGTCACTGAGGCGGCCACCTTTTACACGGCAGAAGATTATCATCAGGAGTACTACGAGCTCAATAAAAACGCGGGCTACTGCCGCTATGTCATCCATCCCAAGCTGAAAAAGCTAGGATTTGAGGACTAAATTTGTCTTATTTCCCCATAAAATAGGCCAGTCGCCGACTGACATTGCCTCGCGCGTCAGAACGCCATTCCTTCGGGAAAATGTCGGGATCGATATTAAATTCGTATCCGGGCTGTCCATCTTGAAGCAAAGTCACCGTATTTAGAATGAGGTTCGCCTCGACTTCCGATTCCGCATTTTTCAAAGCTTCATAGATCGCATCTTGCGGACCAGCAGCCCCAATCAAAGCGAGGAACTCGGCCGCTCGAACGCGCACCAGATTATCAGCGTCATTCTTAACGAGATTCTTTGCCGTTCCCGTAAAGCTCGACGCATCCTTCCCAAAGGAACTACAGACAATCGCTCCCCAATAGCGGACCCATGGATCATTCGATTTGAGCGCTCTCGCGATCCCCTTTTTCGCTTTGGCAAAGGGAAGCAGACTCAAATTCGCCGTATCCACGAGCTTGCCGATCCGATCTTGATTCTCCCGGCCATACTGGACTGGGTTGGACAAGGCCTCTGAAAGCATGGCGGGCTCCGGCAAAAAGCTGAGATCCGAGATCTCCTTGACCTGGTTCGTTAGACGCTGTCTCAGATTTTTTAATACACTCGCATATTTCGAGTCGTCAGCTAGGTTATTGGTCTCGTGCGGATCCTTTTCAATGTCGTACAGAGCCTCTGCCGCCCGTGGCTGAAAAAACTGGCTTTGCACTGCGTTGAGCTCGCCCGCTTGGTACATCGCAAGCCACTCCCTGTAGGCCAGCATCTTGTATCGATAGTCGTTGAACAATCCATCGAAATTGAAGGGCTGGTAATTGCGAATGTACTTATATTTCCCTTTTCGAAAGGTCCGGACAAAATCGTACTTCTCATCAAAACGGTCCGCGTAGCCAAAGGCCTCGTCTCGGCGATTGAGGTCCCGCGCAGTTACCCCTTCTCCCAAAAAAGGCTTCCCGTCCATCGTCTGGGGCACATCCACGCCAGCCAGGTTCAGCACAGTCGGCCCAAAGTCGATGAAACTCACAAACCCGTTCACGCGACTCCCTGCATTCACTGGCAGCAAGTGTCTCCATTTTTCGGGGGCATAGACAACAAGTGGCACGTTCAGACCGCTCTCGTATGCGTATCCTTTCCCTCGCGGCAGCACGCCTCCATGGTCCCCATAATAGAAAACGATCGTGTTATCCGCAACGCCGTCAGCCTTTAAACGGGCAAGGAATTCTCCCATTTGGGTATCCGTCTCATTGTGATGATCCTGAAACTTGGCATAAGTATAGCGAAAAACGGGCGTGTCCGGATGGTAAGGAAAGACTTTGATGGCGTGCGGATCGGTTTGAGTCGCGTTCTCCTCCATGAATTCTTCGGTGAAATGCAACTGCCCTTCATGCGTTCTCCCAAAGTTCTGCACATGAAAAAAAGGCTGCTCGGAATCGCGGTTTCGGTAGGTCGCCTTGTTGGACGACTCATCCCACATCCCCTTGTCGCTCAAATTGTAGTCCGTTTTACTGTTGTTGGTCGTGTAGTAGCCCGCTTCGCGCAGATAATGCGGAAACATCCGCAGACCTTCGGGCATGGGAGCCATGGCAGCTCGCCGGTGGTACTGAGCGGCGATTCGCGGCGCATATGATCCCGTGATGAGCGTGCTCCGGGCAACTGAGCACACTGGAGCATTCGAGAAGGCGTTCTGAAAAACGAGCCCGTTCTCTGCCAGCTTTTCAATGTTGGGCATCGCCGCCCCTCCCTCTTCGTAGAGGCGAAGCCAGTGCTTTGAATTGTCCTCGGAAACGATCCAGACGATGTTGGGCCGGTCCGCCGCTATGGCAGCGACGCCGACTAGAGAAATGATGAAAAGCGCTAGTCTCATAAGTTGTCTAAAAGTGGGTTAATCGGGCAGGATCCAGTACGGTGCACGGGAAAGGGTTAAGACGGATATTGACCCTTCCAACTCGGCTTATCGCAAGACAAAAGCAATCGTCATCAAAAAGGCGAAAGTGGCTACCCAGATAAATGGGATTGCGATCCTTCTATAGTTCACAAATTTATCCCTCACCCAATCATGAGCAAACGCTACCAAATCTCACACCTCGGCGACATTGAACCCACTCCCTGTCCTTGCGGATTTTCCCGCCGAGCCTTTATGGACGATGACAACGAAATCGCGTCCATCCACCTGGTTGACATTAAAAAGGATTCACAGACGCATTACCACAAGAAGCTAACCGAGATCTATCTGGTCCTCGAGGGCGAAGGCCAAATCGAGCTCGACGGAGAGCTTTTCCCCCTCAAGCCCATGACCACCGTCCTCATCCGCCCCGGATGTAAACATCGCGCCATCGGTGAAATGAAAATCGTCAACATCCCCATCCCCAAATTCGATCCCGAAGACGAGTGGTTTGATTGATTAAATATATCAGTGCGACTGCTCTCCATGCACCACACAATCCCGGTGCATCCACGTCCACTTGCGCGATTCCGACTTACTATCTCTCGCGAAACTCCCTGCGCTCGGCTTCTGGATTGTTGAGGTTTCCTCTCGTTTTCCATTCCGAAGGAGTATGCGCTTCAGCGAACAGCTTTTCGAAGGTAGAAACCAATTCAGGATTACTCTTGGCGAGGTCGTTCTCCTCCGCGATGTCCTTTGAAAGATCGTATACTTCAATCGGACCGGTCAACATGGGCCTTCTGACCGCTTTCCACTTGTCCATTCTTATAGCCTGTTTCGATCCTTGTTCATAGAATTCCCAATACAGGTATTCATGACGTTTTTGCTGCCTGCTCTTCCCCAAAAGCGTGGGCAAAAAACTGATACCATTCGTCGGAACTTCGAGTGAATCCCCCGCGATATCTACGGCGGTCGCCATGAAGTCAACCGCTCCAGAAATAAGGGATGCAGTGGATCCAGGCTTAATTTTTCCCGGCCATTGCACAATCATCGGAACCCGTATTCCACCGTCGTACAACGCCCGCTTGATTCCGGTCACGGGGCCATTCGCATCAAAAAACCTCGGATCATTTCCAGCTTCGCTGTGAGGACCGTTATCTGAGGTAAAGAAGATCACCGTGTCTTCGATCAATCCGTGCTTCTCGAGTCGCTCCACGACCTGGCCCACCATATAGTCCAAATAGGTAACCATGGCGGCCTGACCTTTGTTCTGCTTGCTCCAATCCTTGTCCTCGTAGATCCCATAGTCAGGCACTGCGGTCCCGTCTCCGGTTTCATTCCACGCCTCATTGTTGGCGTGCGGGAGGGTATAGGAAAGGTAGAGAAAGAAGGGTTCGTCTTTTTTTCGATCGATAAAACTAAGCGTTTCATCGACCATCAAAGCGGGGGTATAATCGATCTTTACACTGGCGATTCCTTGACCCCACTCGCCTTCGTTCGGGACTACGTTCCGCAAGGGAACACGATCCTCGTTACGAATGACAAAAGTCGGATAAAACAAGTGGGCGTGATGCTGATCCAGGTATCCATAAAAATAATCGAAACCCTGATTGGTGGGCATGCCCGACGTCCCTTCGTGACCTAGTCCCCACTTTCCGATCTGTCCGGTCGCATATCCTTCCGCTTTCAAAAGTTCCGCCACCGTGACATCCTCAGGACGCAAATTGTTCTTACCGTTTCCGCGAATATAGCAATGGCCCGTATCGAGACCTGTCATCAGAACACAGCGAGAAGGAGCGCACACAGTCGAGCCAGCATAGAAATCAGTAAACAGCATCCCGTTTTCAGCGAGCCGATCAATATGTGGGGTCTGAATGAGCTTCTGGCCATAGCAGCCCAAGTCACCATAGCCAAGGTCATCTGCCATGATGTAGATGATATTCGGTTTGTCCCGAGCGAGCAGCGGGACACAGAAAACTAACAATGCGGTGACAAAGATAAGTCGATTTCCCATGGATTTCAAAAAACCCGATCTCGGACAGAATGGAAAGATTGAATCGAACAAATTTCCCTAAAGCCGTTACGGTCCACACCTCAATCAGTCTGTGAAAGCACTAGAAGCGCTTCGAGCGACTTGAATTGGCGGGCCAACTCATCCGCCCCGGTTGAGCTATTTTGCACGATGCTATCGAACAACTCTTGTTTGTCCTGCTTCATTTCCTGAATTTTGTCCTCAATCGTTCCTTTTGCGATCATCCGATAGACAAAGACGGTGTTTTCCTGGCCAATGCGATGCACGCGATCAACTGCCTGATTCTCCACAGCTGGGTTCCACCATGGGTCCATCAGAAACACGTAGTCCGCCGCGTTTAGAGTGATGCCAGAACCTCCCGCGCGCAGACTCACCAGCATCGCCGCCGTGTCTTCGGTGCTCTGAAATCCTTTGACCGGCGCTTCGCGATCTCGGGTCGAACCTGTCAATTCAAACAAGGGAAGCTCGGGAAAGGACTGAACGATCAACGCCTTTATACGATCCAGAAATCGCACGAACTGACTAAAAATAACGACCTTATGGCCGGTACCTAAAACTTCGTTCAACTTCTCCAGGAGAACCATCAGCTTCCCACTATCTTTTAACTCGGACTCCACCCATGGCAGCAACGATGGATCACAACTTGCCTGTCGCAATCGGGTCAAAACGCTCAAGGCAGCAAAGCGATGGCCCTTCAGCGCGTCGGAAAAGTTGCTCCCCAATCGTTCGAGACCCGCAGCGCAGATGGCTGAGTATTCTTTTGCCTGGCGTTTCGTCACAGGGCAAAGCTGGTCGATCACTATTTTATCAGGCAGGTCGTGGGCAACTTGAGACTTCGTTCGGCGAAGCATGAAAGGAGCGATCTGCATTTTCAGCCGTGCCTTAAAAGGACCAGGATTCGCCTGTTGCCGTTTTTCAAACTTGCTTCGACTCCCTAAAAGGCCGGGCATTAAAAACTGGAAAGAGGGCCAGATATCGAGCGGTTTGTTCTCAATCGGAGTACCCGACAAGGCTACTCGGTTCCGGGCCTTGATTCTTAGAGCGGCTCGCGTCACTTTGGCATCCGGGTTCTTGATAAACTGAGCCTCGTCGATAATCGCGTATTCAAATTCCTCTTCCACTAGGCGATCGATACGATTTCTCATCAACGCGAAGCTCGTCACAATCGCATCCCACCCAGTGCCTTCCTCAGAAACCAGCTTTCCCTTGTACCGTTTCGCTTTCAGTTCCGGGGCAAACTTTTCAAACTCGGATATCCAAACGGGAACGACACTCGCAGGGCAAACGATCAGCGCTTTTTTCCCCGCAGACAGTCTCTCCTTCACCAGCGCGATCACCTGCAGCGTCTTTCCCAATCCCATCTCGTCCGCCAGTAAACAGTGGCAGCCATTCTCCAAGAGCCGATGCATCCATTGCACACCCTCTCTTTGATAAGGCCGAAGGCTATCCAGCCATTTTTCCCCATCATCGTTCGATTCCATTAGGGCGGTCCGCCACCTCAAAAGCTCCCCTTCTAGCTCGACGTTCGACTTTTCCTCAGGGAAGAGCGAAAATAGCTGGTAGGGCTCAAAGCCTTGAGGATTCTCCGACTCAAGTTCTTCCCAGCGGCTCAGGAGCTCACGCGAATCGCTGGAGAGCTTAACGATGCCCAGTTCGGGAATCAAGGCAGGCACTCCGTCCCCATCCATCAGCATGCGAGTCATCTCTTCGTTCAAATTCAGCTTGCCCGTATTTAAAACCCATTGGAGATCCAGTTTGCGGTCCTCTCTAAGCTTGGCTTTAGCGGCCAACTTTAGCTCAGTTATTCCACTTCTAATGTTGGCTACATTCTCTCTTTCCTCGGTCGAGTAGGATCGTTTCCATGCTGGCCAAACTTTACCGACGAAATGGGGAATCTCCTGAAGATTCCGCAGAAGGTATCCATTGAATTCCTCCGAATAACCAAAGTGGGACTTGCGAGCCCGCGCTGCCAGCGAAATAAGCCGTCCTCGCTCTTCACCCGTTTCAGCCTTGGGAGCGCCATCAACCCCACCCAATGCCGGAACCCTCCGACCGTCCTCAGACAACCAATACGCTTCGCAAATCAAACCTTGAAAGTGAGTATCCAAAACCAGATGGAGCATTCTTTTCTCATGCTCCTCGCTATCACTCTTATCTATTCCGTTGAGGGGTTCGGTCGCAATCTGCTTTTCAGTTCCCAGCGGAATGCCATCCGCAAGAAGCGACATCTCCTCATCCGCGATCAGCTCTTCAATTTCGAGAAAACCCGCTACCGCGATCGCATCAGCGAAAGCCGAATCGGACGTAGAGGACCGAATCGAAAACTGTCGATCGTCCCAGTCGACGACTGAATAGTTTTCCAGTTTTCCAATCTTACAGGTTACAATGGCATCTCCATCTCCAACCGAAATCTCTCGAATCCGCCCCATTCGATACAACTTCCTTCCCCGCCTGAGGACCGCATCCGAGAATCGATCCTCCCAACGCCCATCAAGTCGCTCACCCCACTGAGCGAGCGAGCGCTTCGAGTACAATCGGTTTGCTCCCTTCCACTGCATAAACTCTCCATGAAAAAACGTTGTTCGAAGGCCGATCAACGCAATTCAGAACAAAATGCAGTTTCCCTTAGAACATTTTGATTCATCTAGAGTCGTTTCTTAATCGCCTAATGATGAAATTCTAAAATACTCCCGAAAACATGCTAACATCAATCCGCAGAGCCTTCCTATCCGGCGTAATACTCCTTGCCCCCCTAGGCATTACGTTTTTCGTTTTCAACTGGCTCGTCCTCAAGATTGGAGGCAGCTTCAAAGCGAAGGTTTTCTTCTTTCTCCCTCGAGAGATCCTCACCGATCCAAAACTCGAGTTGTTCTGGAATGTGACCGCTACCATCATGGTAGTCTTCCTCGTCACCCTCCTGGGCTTCCTCTCCCGTTACTTCGTGGCCAAATATCTGTGGTCTATCGGCGAGCGCCTGCTGCACACACTACCCGTCGTCAACACGGTCTACACCTCCGTTAAGCAGATCATCGAGACATTCAGCACACAAAATCGAGCGGTCTTTCAAAAGGTCGTATTGATTCAGTTTCCCCGAGAAGGCGTCTACGCTATCGGCTTTCTCACGAGCAGCTCCAGAGGAGAGATCAGGAACCAGACCGACAAGCCTCTGAAAAACATCTTTGTTCCCACGACTCCGAACCCAACGAGCGGATTTCTCGTGATGTTCCCGGAGGATCAAGTGAAAGAGCTCGACATGAGCGTTGGCGAAGGGATGAAATTCATCATTTCCGGAGGAGCAGTCGTACCAGAATGGACGCATTCTCCGAGCATCGAGAGTAAAACCAATTAGGGCATCGCCGGCATGGCCTCGCCCGAAATCTCAACATTTGCCATATCACTGGGCAGCGAGCCGAGAGGAGACCAATACTTAGCACACCGGCTTTACACACGGCAGCAAGGACCCCTTACGGCTTTGGTCCGGCGATCAAGCAAACCGGAACGACAATTCGCGATTGATCTGTTCGACGAGGGTGAGTTTCGAATCGAGCTCAAACCGGGCAGTTTTACCGGATTCCTCAAAGAGGCGCAAATCTCCCGCAAACGCGGAAAACTCGCGCAGCGATACGAGGCATTCGAGATGGCCGCTCGCCTCGCAAACGTTTTGCTCTCAAATCCCGTTTCAGGCGAAAGCATCGACGACTCCCTGGAGATCCTGACAAGGGGCCTTGATTCCTGGGAGAATGGAATGAACCCGAAAGCAACCTACCTGAAGTGCCTCTACCTTTACTGCCGCCAGGAGGGCTATCCCGTCAACGAGGAATGGGTTGCTCGACTACCCGATTCAGACCGCTCCTCCACGGTGAAAATCATTAACCTCCCGATTAGGGAATTACCGCCAAACGCGGCAGATTTGGGCACTATCGAAAGCCTCGAACACTATATCGAGCATCATACCCATATCCGCATTCGCAATAAATTGGGATAATGTCTCCCGATCCCCTCAGCCTAGGCTTGCCTGAGGCACGAATTTAATTTCTATTTCTAAAATGGAACAAGAGTCTTCAACCCCTACCCCCGAAAATAATCCTTCCAATGAGGCTGCTCCTCAGGAAGCCGCTGAATCTGTAGCCGTGAGCAAAGACGCGCGGACCATGGCCCTACTCGCCCATATACTCGGCATCTTCACCTCATTCGTTGTGCCCTTGATTATTTACCTAATCAAAAAGGACGAAGACGCCTTTATAGCGGACCAATCCAAAGAAGCGCTGAATTTCCACATTACAGTAATCATCGCCTACTTTGCCCTCATCGTAATCTCCATCATCACCGTCGGATTCGGGGCCTTGCTTTTCCCCGTTCTTGGATTGGGAGTTCTCATTTTAGGAATAATTGCCGGCCTCAAAGCCAATGACGGCATCGCCTACCGGTACCCCTTCACCCTTAGACTGATCAAGTAGTCCTTCAGTAGAATTCAATTAACTAGGCGAGGTCTTCCCAGATCTCGCCTTATTTTTTTAAGCAACTAGGGCGGTGCTACAATTCTACCCTCGTCTTAGTTCCGAACCTTGAAAGCGTATTTGCGTTCTCCATACCTTCTTCGTTCGACAATAGATCTTACCGGTGTGGCTATCTAAGGACTCCGGAATCTCAATCTTGTGCAAATCGACCGTTGCATGAAACCCCCGCTCGGAAAAAACATCAATCAGCATAGCCATGGCCAATGGACTGTCCAAAATCGGATTTTCAGAATTCACGTGAGCGCTTCCCGAAATGGCATGGTGCTTCACAATTGGCATGATATCGGTCTCGATAAAACGGATCACCCTATGAAACTCCTTTGGGTGCTCAAACTCGTAAATATCGAGCCGCTTCACAAGTTCCTGTCGGGCATGTGATACGATTTCGCTAGCCAGGGGAAGTTGGCGAACTCGATCAAACGTGCGCGGATCCAACTCTAAGGAACTTTGATACTGAAGCTCGTTGACAATATTCTGACGCACCTCCGGCAGCGAGCCTTGGGCGTTGATGAAATGATAATGGAATACCTCTCGCAAGGACTGGAGCGCGTCATAGGTCCGTTCCTTGAATACCTTGTAACGTCTCTGAGCCGCCTTCGGATCTGCATCGGTTACCCGATATTCCAGCTTTTCCCCAATTCCAGTCCGCTCCACTTCCTCGTTGTGGATCAGCACTTCTCGGCCGCGGTTCAGCTGTCGTTTGACGCTTTCCTTCTCGTCAATGAAAAGCATCATAATATGAACGATGGGCTGACGAAATTTGTGATGGTGTACCGTATTATCAAATTCACTACGCAATTGCAGCATTTTATGATAAAGCAACTTCATGCACTCTACTTGAACCAAGGTTCGAGGAAACCCGTCAAGGATACAGCCATCTTGGTATTCCGGCTCCAGCATCTTCTCAAAGAGAATTTTCACCACTTCCGTATCACCAACCAATTGCCCCGCCTCTTTGAGCTCACACATTTTTGGGGTATCCAACAACGAGCTTACCACAATGGGTCCACATGTTAAGTCGCGTGCCTCCATTATGAATGGTGTATTGGTTCCTTTACCCGCGCCGGGCGCGCCTCCTAAAAGAATCAGCTCCTTAGGAAAGTGTAGATTCTCCTTGCCGTATTCAGCTTCCAGCTCTGACCAAACCGAGTTAAAAATAATTTGGGCATCCTTCACTTCCAGGTCCTGATGACTGGGCCCTGTTTCTTTGGGATTCTTAACCTGATTTCCTTCGGTGTCGGCAGCTTTCATTTTCTTTCGCGAAGAGAAATCGCGGATTTATTAATTCGAAAAACTTTAAAAGGCACCGATTAGCGAGAAATATCTCCCTGATTCAAGACTTTATGGTTTCGAGCTCCCAAAATATCGATTGCAATATCCATATCCTCAATACTCATCGCCAATGCGGATCGACCCAATGGGCGGCTCAAGAAGGAATAAATGTAGTGGATGTTAATCTCCGTCTCCAAAAGAGCAGCCAGTACCAACTCAACGTCATGCTCCCCTGCGATTTCCACCGCCAGAATTTGGCTTTCCGAAAATGAGACATTGTTTTCCTGCAAAAGACGTCTCGCCTCATCAGGATCGTCAACGACCACCCGCACGATCGCACTGTCTGTCGTGTCGAGCGTGGTGATAGCCATAATGTGAATTTCCGCCTGAGCAAATAGCCGCGTTAAATCCGACAAACGCCCCACCTTGTTTTCAGTGAATATAGAAAACTGAACGACCGGATCTTGATTGGAGACTTCGACTGATGACTGTTCCATGGAAATTTTGAGTTAACGCTTTGACTATAAGATCGTTTAAAGAATCGGCACTATGGAACCAAACATTGGCACGAAATAGGGAAATGCAACTCAACCTATGCAAAAGTGCTTAGAAATGAGCTAAATATCGACCGACTAACCGTCGATTTCACCTACTGTTGAACCAAGTACTGCCCGTTCGAGATCCTTGAAACTCGGGTTGAGCCCTCGAAGCGCTATCCCGTTAAACGCCCCTCGCCCCGGCGCTCCATCCGAAGCTTCAGCGTAGGATGGTGCCCTCGCCGGGATTCGAACCCGGATTACCGGCTTCGGAAACCGGTGCTCTATCCATTGAACTACGAGGACATCTTTGTCAGCAACGCTGGATCTTCAAACAAGCTTACGCAATGTCCAGCCCGATTTTCCCAACGCGCCGGTCGCCGGGATTGGATTGAACCTAATACGGTTCAAGTCCTGCGGACCGTCGCCTGCGGCCCCGTCCCCTCTCCGCTCGCGGAAGCTCGCTCCGTCGAACCCGGATTACCGGCTTCGGAAACCGGTGCTCTATCCATTGAACTACGAGGACATCTCTTGGTGAAAGGCGGCGATTCTCAACCAGCAGACTCCAAAGTCGAGTATGATTTTAGATATGAATCGCCTCGTTGTGAGTGGCTGCAGCGGCTTCCGCCGACGCTTCACTTAAAGTGGGATGGGCATGAATGGTGTGGTGAATTTCGTCGATCGTGCCTTCCAACTCCATCGCTAGACAAAATTCGGCAATGAGCTCGGTCGCATCGTTGCCAATTATGTGGGCCCCCAGAATTTCGCCCGTTTCCGGATCGCTAAGCACTTTCACAAATCCATCAGAGGCATTGGCGGCAACCGCTTTGCCAGACGCCACGAAAGGAAACTTTCCGACCTTGTAGTCGAGCCCCTTCTCCTTAGCCGCTTGCTCGGTGATGCCCGTGCTCGCTATCTGAGGAAGGCAATAAGTACACCCGGGGAAATTGGTAACCCGCTTCGGCTCGCTGTGGCCAAACATTCCGTTGACCGCCTGAATAGCCTCGTAGGTCGCTACGTGAGCAAGGGTCGGAGGACCAATAATGTCACCGGCCGCGTAGATGCCCTTGATATTCGTCTCATAACGTCCATCAACTACGATAAATCCTCGGTCCAGTTCCAATTTAACAGACTCCGCCAAGGCTCCTTCGAGATTCGCTTGGACTCCCACCGCTTGAATTACTGATTCCACCTCAAGCTTCACGGGCTTGCCCTTTTTCACATAGTCGATGGTGACCGAGTTCTTACCGACCTTCGCTTCCTTGATCTCGATCCCAAGTTCACAATGGATCTTCTGCTTTTTAAAGGAGCGCTCCAGCACTTTAGCCACTTCCTCGTCTTCGACGGGAACGAGCTGGGGCAAAATTTCGAGGATCGTCACCTCGGTTCCAAACGCATTCAGAAAATAAGCAAACTCCACCCCGATCGCGCCGGATCCTATAATCGCCACCGATTTGGGCTGTTTTTTCATGACCAGCGCTTCGCGTGAGGTCATCACCCGTTCGTCTTGGATCGGAAGAAAGGGCAGTACCTTGGCCCGGCAACCGGTCGCGATTAGGATATTATCCGCTTTCAGGCTCTCCCCTTTTCGATCCCCTTCGGTTAACGTAATCGCACCCGCTTCAGTCACTTGAGCCTTCGCTACGATGTAGTCTACCTTGTTCTTCTTGAAGAGAAATTCGATTCCCTTAGCCATTTGATCGGCAACACCCCGAGAGCGCTCGATCACCTTGGCAAAGTCGTACTCTACCGATCCGACGGTTATTCCGAAGGTTTCCGCCTTCTTTAAACTCGCCATCAGCTCAGCGCTTTTCAGCAAAGCCTTGCTGGGAATACAGCCCCAGTTCAGGCAGGTACCTCCTGCCCGCTCCATTTCAACACAGGCCACTTTCTTGCCGAGTTGTCCTGCGCGTATCGCAGCTGCGTAGCCTCCCGGCCCTCCTCCAATGACAATGAGATCGTATTTTGCTTCTGACATATCCGAAATAATGAAGGCCAACCCAGTAGGTAACATCTAACGTCATGTCTAGGACAATGATCACCCGAACGCAGGATTCGACAAGCTGGAGCGTGACAGACGAGCTGTCCTATTCTACTTCAGTTTGCCTAGATATCGATCACGTCGTCGTCGTGATGAAGGGCCCGCTTTTCCGAAAATGTCTGCTTTCTCACTTTCGGATCGGGAGTTTCATCTACTCGCCGGGTCTGGGAAACCGCGAATCGCACTCGGTTTCGGGCGCCATTGATCCAGGAATTAAAAAACAGATTCAGCACCGTAATTATCAGTGCTCCAAGGAACGCGTACCAAAAGCCGTCCACATAAAACCCATCCACCAGGTAGGCGACGAAGGAGTACAACAGGGCATTGATAACCAGCAGCCCGATCCCCATGGTCAGAACGACGAATGGCAATGCGAACAATATGAGCAAAGGTCTCAGCACTGCCGAAAATAACGCCAGCAAGCAAACTGCGACGACTAGGGTTTGATAGTCAACGTATTGAATACCCGGCAACATCCAACTGCCGAGAAGAACACCCATCGCGCTCACAAGAGCTCGCTTAAAAAAAACAGCCATAGCCATATCGAACCCGACCAATCAATAGCCAGCCACGCTCCATTGCCAGCCCTTTATTCCCCTTATCCGCCTTCCCAAATCATATTTCGCCAATCCTTAACCGCCGACCTTTCATCCTTAAACAACCTTGCCCTAGTCCCTTAATTCTCCTGAATAGCCCTCTTTAATGCGAATTGCTTTCATCCAGGACCATCTTCGTAATGGCGGAACCGAAAACCAGACCCTGCACATCGCAAACGGTCTGGCCAAAAGCGGCCTGGAAGTCCACGTGATCATTTTTCGCCAGGGAGGGATCCTCGACGAAAAAGCGGCTTCATCGGATTTCACCCTCCATTTTCTCAATCAAGGCCTCCTGAAAACGGATTGGTTCGCGCCCGGTCTTGATTCACTTCTTCAATCGCTCAAAGCCGAAGCCATTATTCCAATGGGCCGCATGGCCAATTGTCACGCTGGCCTCCTTGCAAATCGGAAACACCCCTATAAAGTCATCGCCACGTTTCGCACGGGCAAAAGAATCCCATTTTTCCAAAGACGGGCCCTGCGGCTCGCCGACGGACTCGTCGCCAACAGCCACGAAGCACTCGAGCGGATTAAGAGAATCTACGGTATTGAAAACCCAAACTCCTCTGCGATCTACAATGGCTGTATTCGCGATACAACTTCGCTTCAGCCTACGGTGACTCGATCTGAAGCTAAACCGGTCCGACTAATTAGCGCTAGCATGTTCCGACCTGAGAAAAAACAAGTCAGGCTATTAAGAATCTGCAGCCAGCTGCCTGACCCGATCGACTGGCATTTAACGCTGGCCGGTGATGGTCCGCAACGCGATTTCTGTATTCAGGAAGTAAGTAGGCTTGGAATTACGGATCGAGTCGAGTTCCCCGGACTCCTTCCCAATCCAACCGATCTTTATCAATCCAGCCACATCGCAATCCATGCTTCGTCCAAGGAGTCCCTCCCAAACTTTCTCGTTGAGGCTCAGAGCTTCGGTTTACCCGTAGTCGCATACAATGTTGATGGGGTCGGAGAAACCTTCGAGAACGGGAAATCCGGATTTTTAGTCGACCACGAAAATCAGTCGCAATTCCTGGAAAAACTCCAGCTGTTGATCGAATCCCCCGACCTCCGACTACAAATGTCCCAGGCAGCGCGGGAGTATGCTCACCGCCATTTTGCTCCCGAAGCGCAAATCAAGGCCTACATCGATCTGTTGACGCAACTAATCTAATCTCTACCCGATAGGAACGAATCGCTTCGTTCTTTTCTTGGGAATCACTATTTCAATGCCCAAAACGCTTTCCGATCTTAAGTCCATTCGCCTGCGAGGGGTTCGACAGAACAATCTCAAGAATATTGATGTCGATATTCCCCTAGGAAAATACATCGCCGTGACCGGCCTGAGCGGCGCGGGCAAGTCCTCGCTCGTTTTTGAAACACTCCATGCGGAGGGCCAACGTCGCTATGTTGAAACCTTCAGCGCCTACACGCGACAGTTTCTCGACCTACTCGAAAAACCCGACCTAGACGAAGCTGAGAACGTCCGTCCATCGATCGCGATCGAGCAGAAGAACACAATCAAAACCTCTCGTTCCACCGTGGGGACGATGACCGAGCTGACCGACTTTTTCAAAATCTGGTTCAGCCATGTGGCGACCCTCTTCGATCCCGTAACCGGAGAGGAAATACAGGACGATAATCCGAAAACGATATGGGAAAAATCTCTGAAGCGATGGTCTTCGCAAGCTGTAGTCATTGCTTTCGAAATCCATCGCCCCGAAAAGCTAGATTGGGTGGAAATGTTCCAGAACGTCAAAGCCCAAGGGTATTCACGTTTCATAACCGAATCAGGAATCTTTCACCGAGTAGATGACGACAACGCCATAAAAGCGCTTTCCACAAAAAAGGACACGGTCGCCTTCATTGTCCAAGACCGGATGCGTTTAGAAACGAAGAACCTAGGCCGTTTTCTTGAAGCCGCCGAAACTGCTCTCGAGTTTGGTCAAGGCGAACTCGTCCTCTTCAATAGTAAACCAACGCTCCTCGATCGATTTTCCAGTGGTCTGCATTCGACCAAAAGCGGAAAACGATTTCGCCCTGCTATCCCTGCCCTCTTCTCTTTCAATTCGCCCATCGGAGCCTGCCCGGAATGTAGAGGTTTCGGACGTGTCATAGAAATCGATTATCGTCTCGCCCTGCCGGATACAAACTTGAGTATCTCCGAAGGGCTTATTCGCCCGTTTGAAGGACAGGTATACGGTGAAAGCAAAAAAGATCTCGAACGGGCTTGCCGACGTCTAAAGATCTCCACCAAGACCCCATTCAATCAACTTTCCAAGAAGCATCAGGATATTATCATCAACGGGGAGCCTGACTTCCGGAAGAAGCGTGACTCCGAAGATTGGGACGGCAATTCCTGGTACGGGGTCAAAGGCTTCTTCGACTGGCTGGAAAAGAACACCTACAAGATGCATGTTCGCATCTTCCTCTCCCGTTTCCGAGCCTACATAAAATGTCCTCATTGTGACGGCACTCGCCTCCAACCCGAAGCCCTATGTTGGCTTTGGAACGGCTTCCGGCTTCCGGACCTGTACGAACTTCCCATCAAGCAACTGTACGAGATCGTATCCAATTGCGAGGAGACAGATCAGACCAATCTCACCAACCGCCAGTCGGACATCGCCTTCGAGGCTATTCTCTCGCGACTGCGCTACCTGAATCACGTGGGGTTGGGATACCTCACTCTGAACCGCCCTGCCCGAACTCTCAGCGGCGGCGAAGTTGAGAGAGTGACTCTGACTTCCTGCTTGGGCACATCACTTGTAGACACACTTTTCGTTCTCGATGAACCTTCTGTCGGCCTACATGCCCGAGACATCGATCGGCTCATCCAAATCGTTCGTACCCTCACAGACTCTGGGAACACCGTAGTAGTCGTTGAACATGACGACGCTATGATTCTCGCTGCTGACCACATTCTAGAGATTGGGCCCGAACCCGGAGCAAAGGGAGGTCACATCGTGTTCGAGGGTACCTCGAAAGAGCTGCTCGCCTGTTCTGAGAGCATCACAGGCAACTATTTTTCCGGGGAGCGGTCCATCGACCCACCAAAAAGCGCCCGTCCCTTTAAATTATCTGGAAAAGGGAAAGTGCCTCCGAGAATTCGGATCCGTGGGGCGAGTAAACACAATATCCAAAATCTGGATGTAGACATTCCTCTAAACCGGTTTGTCTGTTTCAGTGGTGTATCCGGATCGGGAAAGAGCACACTCATGAACAATGTGCTCTATCAAACACTGCTCTCTCAAAGAGGGAGGCTGGCTGAAGATCCCGCTTCTTTGCAAAGCCTCAAGTGCGGGATCGAGCCTAGCGAAATAGTCATGGTGGATCAAGCGCCCGTCAGTCGCACTCCTCGATCCAACCCCGCAGTCTTCGTTAACGCCTGGGACCAAATTCGCAAAATATTCGGAGACCTGCCAGAGGCGAAGGCTGAAGGCTACACGGCCTCAAGCTTTTCTTTCAATGCAGGCGACGGTCGATGTGAACATTGCAGTGGGCTTGGATACGAGAAGGTTGAGATGCAATTTCTCAGCGACGTATTCGTGCCCTGCCCTCATTGCAATGCCAAGCGCTTCAAGAGTGGACTGCTCGAAATCCGATTCCTGAACCACTCCATCGCCGACATACTGGATCTTACCATTTCCCAAGCGTTGCAACTCTTTCAAGAGTACCCAAAATTGTACGACAAACTGGAAGCCCTCGATCAAGTGGGATTGGGATACCTAAAAATGGGCCAGCCTCTAAACACCTTGTCAGGTGGAGAATCCCAGCGCCTCAAACTGGTTAAGTACCTATCGGCCAAAAATACGGGTGAAACGCTGCAATCTTCAGAAAGCAGCTTCATATTGTTGGATGAGCCCACTACGGGACTTCACAAACACGATGTAAAGCGTCTCCTCGCAGTCCTTCAAAAAATCGTCGACCATGGTCACAGTCTGATCGTCATAGAGCACAATTTGGATGTATTAAAGTCCGCTGACTGGATCATCGAACTCGGCCCGGAAGCCGGCTCCGATGGAGGCAAAATTGTGTTCCAAGGGACGCCCTCCGATTGCGCTATCCATCGCAAAACGGAAACGGGAAGGTATCTTCAGGATGAAGGCAGAGGGATGAAGCATCAATCCGGTCAGGAACGTCTCTTGGCTGCGGAAGACCCCAGCCCTTATGGAAATTCCAGTTCAGCCCTAACCGTCACTGGAGCGCGGGAGCACAATCTCAAGAATCTTAACGTTTCGATTCCCCACTATCAGCTCTCTGTCGTTACTGGCGTCTCGGGCTCAGGCAAGTCCACATTGGCATTCGACATTATCTTTGGTGAAGGACAACGGCGATTTATGGAATCCATGTCGCCTTACGCCCGCCAGTTTGTCGAACAACTACCTCGGCCTGACTTGGATCAGCTTTCCGGAATTCAGCCAACCGTTGCGATCGAGCAAAGAGTCACGCGCGGGAGCCGAAAATCGACGGTCGCCACGATTACCGAAGTCGCCCAGTACCTCCGACTTCTTTACTCTCGATTAGGCATACCCCATAATCCGGATACGGGTGACGAGCTTGTCCCCCAAACCCAGGCGCAGCTCTTGAAACGCGTCCGCACGATGCTCCGCGCTTCGAATGCCCGCAAATTCAAACAATTGCTTCTTTGCGCTCCGCTCGTAAGAAATCGAAAGGGCCATCACCAACCCATAGCCAACTGGATCGCAGACCATGGCTATGAAATGATGCGCGTCGATGGCTCGATTATCTTTACCGAGGATTTCAAAAAACTGGATCGCTATAAGGAGCACAACATCGAAGTGGTCATAACTGATCTCAAGTCGATTTCAGGATCTCCCTCTAAAGTCTCAGATGCACTCAAGGAAGCGCTTAAGCGAGGCCATGGCACTGCCTTGCTTTTGGACCAGGACGAGAATATCGTCTCTTGGCTTTCCACGCTTCGTATGGATCCGGCAACCGGTGTGGCCTTGCCAGAACTCGACCCGAAAGACTTTTCTTTTAACTCACACAAAGGCTGGTGCCCAACCTGTCGCGGACATGGTCGCATTTTCCCTTGGATGCGTGAGCGTCTCGAAGATGATGAACTCCTCGCGAAGTCTATCGGAGCTGATTCCAACGAGGATGACGATAGCGATGAAGTCACGATTTGCCCCGATTGCGACGGTCGGCGCTTGAACCGCACGAGTCGCAACGTCTTTCTGCGGCTGAAAGGTAACAGGAAAATATCACTTCCTACTCTTCTCCAGCAAACTCCGAAAGATCTCCTTAAAACTCTCCGCACGCTTAATCTCGACGAGCGGGGGTGTATTATTGCTCGCGACATTGTAGACCAAATCCAGGAACGTCTCCAATTCATGGATAAAGTGGGTCTTGATTATCTTTCCATGGATCGAGCAACCCAAACCCTTTCCGGAGGAGAGGCCCAACGTATCCGTCTAGCTGCCCAACTAGGCTCAAATCTCGCGGGGGTTCTCTACGTGCTTGATGAACCCAGTATTGGACTTCACGCCCGTGACAGCGACCGACTGATCGAAACCCTTAAAGAACTTCGGGAAAAAGGGAATACCCTCATCGTCGTCGAGCACGATGACACCATGATGGAGCAAGCCGATTGCATCATCGATTTGGGTCTCGGAGCAGGAACCCAAGGCGGGGAACTCATCGCTGAAGGTACCCTATCTCAACTTAAACGAAATAAGAACTCTCTCACAGGAAAATTTCTAAAGAACGGCATCCACCATCCCCTGAATGGCGCGTACCGTAAGATTCTAAAACCGACTTCGGGGAAGGCTACTTGGCTCGAGCTAAAAGAGGCAAATTTCCGCAACCTGAAGAACCAGAACCTTAAGATTCCCCATCAACGACTCACAATGATTTGCGGCGCATCGGGTGCGGGAAAGTCTTCGCTCGTAAGAGACCTGCTCGGTCAGGCCGCAGCCTACTCCATTAAATCGAAGAAAAAGACGGTCACGGGAAAGATGTTTGCCAAGAATGGGAGGGCGATTGAAGGCGAAGAAGGAAACGTTTTGTTTAGATCCCTCTCCGGAGCCCACTCCTTTCGATCGGTCATCGAAGTGGACCAATCTCCGATCGGCAAAACCCCTCGATCTACTCCCGCTACCTATCTCGGTGTATTCGATACGATACGTCTCTTTTTCTCAAATTTGCCCGAGTCGAAAATGCGGGGATACAAACCCGGCCGTTTTTCTTTCAACACCCCCCACGGAAGATGCGACACTTGCTCGGGAGCTGGGCGTGTAAAACTCGAGATGAGCTTTATGCCTGACACTTATGTGATTTGCGATGATTGCAATGGTTCTCGCTATGGATCCGAACTTCTCGATCTCCATTGGAAAGGAAAAAACATCGCCGACGTATTGGCCATGACCTTTGAAGAAGCCGCCGACTTCTTCAGCTTCCACTCTCAACTGGGAGAGATTATGCAGCTCATGGTCGAAACCGGCCTCGGATACCTAACGCTTGGGCAAAGCAGTCCTACACTATCCGGCGGGGAAGCCCAACGTTTGAAACTGGTTACCGAGCTAGCAAAAGGATTGCAAAACTACACTGAGAGAAGCCGCGGAATTCAAAGGACCAATTTGTACATACTGGAAGAACCTACCATTGGGCTCCATCTCAGTGACTGTGAAAAGCTGATACAACTTCTCCACAAACTCGTTAATGCGGGCCATACCGTTGTCGTTATCGAACATCACCTCGATCTGTTGGCAGAGGCTGACTACATCGTCGAAGTCGGTCCCGAGGGTGGACCGAAGGGCGGGAAGATTCTATACCAAGGCGATCTGGAAGGGCTCATGAAGTCCAAACGTAGCATAACCGCTGAGTATTTGAAAACAAAAGTATAGTATTTCACTGGTAGAATTTCCGAAAACTCAGCCAACAAAATAAAATAAGTTCAAACGCGGGCGCAAACGATGCTCGATAAATCCATAATCAAATCGCTAGCTAGCTACGATGGCAAACACGTGCTTCCGCTTCATACAATCGCGGAAGATCTCGCCATCCGTCCTGACGCCCTTGAACGAACTACTTCCATAATCGAATCCAACGAAGTAAACGCCCATATTGGAGGTACTTGGATACTAAAGCACCTAATTGAAATCGGACTGGAAACCGATGAAAGAATTGGTGAAAACGTCCTACACTGGTTAAAGGAATTTTCAGAACCCAATGCCCAACTTCATCTGCTTCAGATCCTCAACAGGGTAAGTATTCCAGAAAGCAAGCAGAGCAAACTATTCAATCTCGCACAAAAATATACCTCCAATAAAAACACCCTCATTCGCGCTTGGGCTTACAATGCCCTCTGTATTGTCGCCCATATGGATCCAACCACCCATGACGAAACCCTTAAACTCCTTGTTCGGGCGTTGAAAACGGAATCCCCTTCAGTCAGAGCCCGTATTCGCAATTCAAAGTTTTTCGGGTCGATAAAGTAGCGACCTCGTGCCCTCCCTACTCCAAGCCTAGCTATAATAATCTACCTTCGAAACTCTACCGTATAGGGCATTTTATCAAAGGTCGATCCATCTCCCAAAACACGCGGGTCCCCATTCTCTCTTAATATTTTCAGAAGCCTCGTTCTCAACTCGTCACGCTTTGCCCCATATCTCGTTTCTGAAGCCAGATTGACGACTTGATCCGGGTCTTTCCTTAAATCGTACAGTTCTTCGCCAGGTCTTCTTCCAAATGCCCAATCGTAGTATTTCTTACCGTATTCAGTCTCTCCATTCAAGACAAGCCACGCCTTGGTTGGCCCCGAATCAATATCGGCAAAGGTCACGAAGGTGTTGTTGGTAAGCATATCCTCAGAAAACTCACTTCCGTTTTTAGGCAGCAGAGGATCCCCTCCTGGATACCGCTCTGGCTTGAAGTTGCGAATGTAGAGAAAGTCGTCTGTACGAATCGCTCGATGCGGATATGGAAGGTTCCCTTCTCGAGCCATCCAGACATGTCGCTCCCGACCTGTAACCACGAAGTCGCGCCTGGCATCAACGCGGCCCCCTTGTTCCGATTTCAATATCCCGACCAAGCTTATTCCAGTCATCACATCAGGGATGTCTGTTTTTCCGGCTTCGAGAAAGGTTGGAGCTAAATCCATCAAATTCACAAAATCAGTCACCACTCGCCCTTTTGTTCCTTCACCCGGCCAGCGAATTGCAAGAGACACATGCGTTCCCGAATCGTATAGGTCCGTTTTCGAATGCGTAAAACCCGGTATTCCGTGATCACCACTCACTACGACGATCGTATTTTCCAGTTCACCCGCTGATGCGAGTCGATCAAGCAATACACCCAACGCAGTATCGAATGCCATCACCTCTCCCAAATAATCCACCATGTCTTCGCGCACCGTATGCACATCAGGCAGAAACGCGGGGAGTTTCCCTTTTAGATCGTCGGGTTCTAATCCCCATAGCTTTTTCCCCGATCCTCGTGTCCATTTTCTATGCACATTTGTTGGACCAAACCAATAGCAAAACGGAGTGTCCTCAGGTCTGGCATCCAGAAAACTCTCAAAATTCTCTAGCACCTCATCGTAAAGTTCCCTCTTAGCCTGCATCAAAGAGGCTCCTCCCTCCATCAACCGGGTAGCCGTCTGAGAAAATTGATTGAAACGTACGCCAGCAGACTCGTACTCATATTCTCTCGCTCCATAAGGAGCATCCCTAACCGAACCCGGCGACCATACCTTGTAGGTCTGCCCAATGTGATATCCCGAATCCCTTAGGAGCAATGGGAAGGAAGGTATCGAATCATCCCATACCGCTCCCTGCAAAATGGCCCCCTGGCCCGTACGGAAAAAATACTGCCCCGACAACAGTGAACTCCGGCACGGCGTGCACGAAGGCGAGTTCACAAACGCGTTCGTAAATAGAATTCCTTCGTTCGCAATCCGATCAAAGTTCGTCGTCTTCACTACCGAGTTTGGTCCGGGTCGATCTTCTAAAGCCGCATAAGCGCTCGCGTAGTGACCCCAGTCGTCGGCAAAGGCGAATAGGATATTGGGACGCTCGTCGGAAAAAGCAACGGAGCAAAAGAGAAACGAGCAAAGAAAATGGGGAAAAGGTTTCATAATGAGAAGCGATAATCGATCGTGCCATCCAATCACATCAACCAGGATGCGTGTACTAATTTTTGGTAGCAATCTTGTTATACTCTGATTCAGTCAGCCAGGCAAGGTCATCCCAATAGCCGGTGTCGTTTGACTGGGGACGACCTTTTGTCGTTCGACCTCGACACACAATTTGCGTTATCTTCCTCTCGAGCTTCTTCGCAATTTCCGGATTCCCATCAAACACATTCGATTCTTCACCGGGATCGCTAGCAAGATTGTACAATTCATAGCCCAATTTCTCATGCGGCATAATCAGCTTCCAACTTCCCTCCGTTATGGACAAGCGGCCTCCGATAGCGTGATTAAGCAATGGAAGTCTCTTGTGGGAAGAATTGGGTTTTTGCAGCACCGAGTAGAAACTCTGACTGTCTTCTCCTGCATTTCCCGGCAGTTTCGCTCCAATCATCTCTGCCACGGTGGAAAGAAGATCGATTTGGCCAACCAGGCCATCCCAGGACCTTCCTGGTTCCTTGATCCCTCCTGGCCAGCGGACAAAGAAAGGGACGCGATGGCCGCCTTCGTAAATGGAACGCTTTCCTTCTTTGTAGATTCCACTACTATCGTGATCGAACTCTTCAATTCTTTCGACCCACGACCGCTCCGGACCATTGTCGCTGCTGAAGAAGATCATCGTATTCTCGTCCAGACCTGACTTCTCAAGATAGTCCAATACGCGTCCTACATGGTGATCTGTCTCTACCATGAATTCCCCATACCCGCCTGCATCGCCCTGTCCCCAAAATTCCGGGCGAGGCGCCACTGGATAGTGCGGAGAAGTAAAGGGCAAATACAAGAAGAACGGCTTCCCCGCTTTGGCCGCTTCTGCCTTTGCGGACATCCATTCGATCGACTTATCGACAAACCGCTGCAGGCATTCCGTATCCACAAAGTCGGGTGCGACTTCGATAGGCACCGCTCCGTGCAGGGCTTTCGCCTCCATCGCCGTCTCGAAGTACGGTGGCATGATACGGTAGTCCATGTGCCGATCATTCGGCTTCTTCGCCGTATACTGCGTCGGCGGCACTTTCGTATATCGTCCCTCGATCCAAGCGAGGTATCCATAGTTCAAGGAAGCGGGTATTCCATAAAAATAGTCGAAGCCCACATCCAGCGGCATGTCTTTTATCGGCTCGCTAAAATCCCGATCGCCCATAGTTCCAGGGATATCCATACCGAGATGCCACTTGCCTACCATCGCGGTTTGGTAACCGTTATCCTTCAACAAGGACGCGAGAGTCATGCGATCATTTGCGATCAGAGCAGGGGTATCCGCTCCTTGAACGCCTGTTTTTAGACGTGTTCGCCAGCTATAACGGCCAGTTAAAAGACCGTAACGAGAGGGAGTGCAAACCGTATCGGAAGAGTGGCCATTAGTGAAGGAAACACCCTCTTTCGCTAAGCGATCCAAATTAGGGGTTTTGAATTTCGCGTCTGGATTCAGAGCGCTGACATCGCCAAACCCCTGATCGTCGGTATAGATGACAATGATGTTGGGCCGGTCCTTCGCCTGCAAGAAAACGGTGAAAATGAGTGAAAATAGAATGAGAGCGGTGAATTTCATTTTTGTTAGGGAACAGGTGGAGGATTGAAAATCTACTAGGCTAATGGTCTTGTTAATTGAGGATGGTCTAGGAACGCCGAGCCCCAGCTCGGCACTGATTTATCCAAGCAAATGCCGAGCTGGGGCTCGGCGTTCCCCGATGGGGAGATGTGAGGAACTGATGCCTTTAGAAAATCGGTCATTCGCGAAAGGCTACTCTTTGCTAGGCCGCGTGGACAAATTCCGGAACGAGCTCATTCGAGGGCTTTTGAGTTCAAATTGCGGGCTGCGATCCGAGGAATATTGTAATATTTCGAGGCGAGCAAACGCGAATTGGGCACGAAAGAACCGAATCGGGTGACATGAGCGAATTTGTCCACGTGGCCTAGTCATTCGGGTCCACCAAATTGCGCCAGTCGGGATAAATCGGTCGATGCTCTGAGTACCGTTGACCTTTCACCGTGGGGGCTGGAGGAGTCGTATCCAAAAATGCCTGAAGCTGCTGTCGAATCATCTCCGCTCGTTCACCCGCTTCGCCGATCGCGAGATCGTTGGCCTCTTTCAAGTCTTTCGGCACCTCATAGAATCGACCATCCCGGTAGAGTTTAAACCGTTCGGTTCGGGCAAACTGGGCAGGTACTTTGTTCCAGTAGGGCTGATAGTGAGTGAAAACCCAATCGCGCGGATTCCCCTTCTCCCCTTTGAGCTGCGGCAAGAAGCTTCGACCATCGATCGGATCGCGATCCCCTCTCGTCGCGCCCGCGGCTTCTGCCAATGTCGCGTAGAAGTCGGTAAAATCCACCAAGTCATCGAGCGCCTTCCCTTTAGGCGTCTGCCCTTTCCAGTACGCTACGAAGGGGACATGGGTTCCCATATTCGTCGGACCCCCCTTCCCTCCTTTGATCTCCATGCCATTCCAGCTTGAAGTGATACCCACACCGGTTCCGTTGTCAGCGGTGAAAAGTATGATCGTATTCTCAGCGATCCCCAGCGACTCTGTCTTGTCCGCGATTCTCCCGATGAGCTTGTCCATGTAGTTGACCATGGATACAAAGTGCTCTTTGTTTCGAGTCTTGTCCCACTCATTAGCAGTGTCTCTCGGGGCGTCGCCAATTGTGTCTGGTGTCGGAACGAAAGGATCGTGCACGAGAACCATAGGATAGTAGGCAAAAAACGGGTCATCCTTATTCCGCTCCATAAAGTCACACAGGTATTCCGTCATTAAATCAGGTCCATATTTGCCTGCGTTCTGTTCCTTCGTGATAAACTCCCCATTTGTCTCGATCGGGGGATTCCAGAATCGCTCGCCACCCAGACCACCAGCCTTTCCCGTTGTCAGCTGCCAGAGATAGAACTCGTCAAAACCCGCTTTGGCGGGACGCATATCGTCGTCGTATCCCGGCAGATTATTGTAGAGGCCGTTCAACTGCCACTTCCCCACGATCGCTGTCTTGTAACCGTTTTCCTGCATCAGATGACCGAAAGTCTTATCATTCGGATTCAAATATCCGAAATGGGTGTAGTTTCGGAAGTTGTACTGACCCGTCATCAGTTTCACTCGCGACGGGGTACAAATCGGAGTCGAGAAGCAGTTTTTAAAGCGTATTCCCTTCGCGGCTAGTTCATCGATTCTCGGGGTTAGATAGTCCTCGCCACCGTAACATCCGAAAGCCTCCCAGCTCACATCGTCCGCCATGATAAGGACTATGTTGGGCTTGTCCTGAGCCTGCCGAATGGACTGGTCCTGAGCCGCAACCAAGGACTCGACCACAAATAGAGCGCAAAATAAATAGGTAATGATTCGAGACATATTAAATGGGTTAGTTGATAATGGGTTCAAGGTCACCCATTTTTTTAAGTCTCCCTAATCATCCCAGAATCAGAACATAGTCGGATTACGAAGTTACGGTAGGGCTGTTTATCCTTAAACAGCCGCCCCTCGTCAACCTACTAGCTCAAAACGCGGCTGACTAGAAATAGTCAGCCCTACCCGAACGCATACTCGTTTAGTTCTCCATACCCACCACAATAGACTCGCTATACTTGAACTCACCCGTGAAGGCATCGTAGTACTTAAATATCACATGCGGATGGGGATAGGCGACCCAGCGCTCACCTCCCCTTTGCAAGGGCGCGTTAAAAACATTGTTCACTTGCACCACGCAATAGTGCGCATGAGTACGTTCCAGACGAGGCATGTCTGAGAATACATAGGTGGACCAGCGAACATCACATTCACGCGGACCGTATTTAAATTTACCATTCGCGGGCCGGCCCCCCTCATCGTCAGCAGGAACGTGATTAACCGAATTGCCGGGCCCAGAAGCGAACTCCCAGACATTGTTCAGCACCTTGATCGCGAACGAATTGTGGAGATCTCCCGTTAGCATAAAGAACTGCTTCGGGCTGTGATCTTCAAAAAACTCGATTAGATCTTCGCGCTCCTCCAGAAACACGGTCCAGGCATCATCTTTAGCGACGTCTAGATTCTTATCCGTCCCTCCTCCACTTCCGACATGGGGGATCATGAAATCTACCGAAGAAGCCATAAAGAAGAAGTCAGCATCCGAGTTCTTAATCGTGTCCTTAAGCCAATTCAGCTGCTGTTTTCCCAAGATGGTCGCTCCCTTTTTATTAGGATTCTTGACATCGTGCAAGGAGCGATGGGAACGGGTATCCAGCATAAAGAACTCGCAATTGGCTACCCGGAACGAGCCATAAGACCGACGACCGACGGAATATTCGGCTTCTCCATTCGCTCTTCCTGGAGGTGATATGCGGAGGCGATGCGCGTCCACCACTTCCACGATGTCGTACACGCCGGCGTTCGGGTCACCTGGCTCCGTATCGAGAAACATGTCACGCATGCCATCCGTCTCCTTCCCCCAATGCACATGGAGATTCGCATAGTTCTTTAAATCCATGTTCGAGAAATTAGCCTTGGGATCGAATAGTATATCACTCCCCTCCTCCAAATGAGCTTTGCCAAACTTCGCCTGTTCAGTATGGGCCACGGGATTTGCCCAGCCAAGATAGTCAAACCAAGCTTTGACCGCGGTATCGCGAAAGACCGCCCGTCGATTCACATATCCCGTTTCCCCCGTTCCGTAGATGTCGTTTAAGAGCTCGTGGTCATCAAACGTGTAGAAGCTGGGCACATTGCTGTGCCATTCCATCATGTTCCTCCCGCGATTCATATAGGTCTTGTAGTTCTCCCACACCCCGACGACCGCCGGAGCTAAATCCACAATCTCTGGAACCTCGTCTTCAGGATTTAGCCGCACCTGCGATTTCCAGGCAGACGCCGGAAAGTCTCGGTCCTCCTCATAGATCCAGTCGCCATTGGCAATGGCGAAGTGAACCTTGTCCGTCACCTGATCATTGAGCGTGTCGTATAGCGGCATGCTCGGACCAAAACTGCTAAGCCAGCTTTGATTGATGCAGGAGGTGTACTCGAACTGGAAATTAAACAAGCCTTTGGGATTGTGCTCGGGATCCACATAGTCGCTCGAGTCTGGAAGCGTTTTAAAGGAACCCGCCAGCCCCTTGTCGACCGTGTAAAAGTAGAGCGTGTCTGGGTAGAGATTGGTAAGTGTGATAATTGCCGTGTTGTCGTTCTCAAGCTTCGACTCCACCGGCTCCGACACCATTAGCTGTTTCAACTTTTCCGTTCCGTAGCGAACTGACACCTCACCCGGCACATTGGTCCGCACCCAAATGCTCATCGTTGTCGAACTCGGCCGCCCCAGTATTGGCCCGTGAGTCACTTTCAAATCAATATATGAATCTTCTGAAAAGACCGAAGGGACCGAGAGGAGAACGAAAAAAAGAGGGAGGAGGTATTTCATGGCCGCCATTATTTACCTCATCAGGGAGAGGCCAAGCGAATACGTGCCACTAAACGCATTTGATTCCACAATCTCCTCCGAGGCGGGGCCTAACGAGAAGAGGTTGCGCTTCCTCGAAGCCCTAGACCCGTGCGCTTTGGCTGCAACCCCTGTCTATTTTCCATCAATGGATGCCTCCCTGTTCCTTTCGGCTGGGAAACCATAATTCGTGTTTACTCGGCCAGATTCAACCCGTAGATTCTCCCACTTGAATGCGACGTCTAAGAAACGTTTCAGAAAAATGGCAAATGGATGCAAATCGCATTTGTTTGCCTGCTTGTTTCCCTTCCTGGGCGGCTCCAATCCGCCAAATTGGAATATATAGATTACAAAATATTCGCGGGGAACAAGAACCTATCCTCCCCCTGGGTGAAGGATATTCTTCAGGACAAGAGAGGATTTGTATGGATAACGACGAACAACAATCTGGTACGCTACGATAGCCAAAGATTCACGACATTCACTCCCAACCCAGACCAACCAGGCGGCATTATCTCGAGAAAGCCGATATCGATTGAATCCGACTCTCGGGATAACGTTTGGATTACGAGCCCTATGGCTCTCAGCCGATTCGATGAAAGCGCCGAAACGTTCGAGAACTTCTTCCTCCGAGACGCCAATGGCAAAAGTCTGTTGCAGAACTCGCAGGCCCTCATACTCGCTTCCAACAATCAGCTCGTGATCGGCTCGCTTCACGGTCTCCTCTTTTTCGACCCCATTGAGAAAGCCTGGACCCATCAGTTCGTCAATATCGGGGGGGAATCAACACGCGTTCGCGAGATCGTCGAAACGAGTCCGGGAGAGTTTTTGCTCGGAACTTCAACCGGCATGTGGCGCTTCAATCTCGAGACCGAGCAATTTTCACGACAGGCATATATTAACAACCAAGGGGTGGATGTCGGCAAATTCGATATATTGCATATTCTAGTCGATCGCGAGAGCCGGCATTGGATTTGTACCGCTTCGGACCAATTGTACTGCTTCAGTAAGGACGGAACAGAGCTGGAATTCACTATCGAAGGGGTGTCCGGCAGCCAATCAAACTTAACCCATTTCAGTTGCGTCTTCCAAGATCGTGACGGAAATATCTGGGCGGCGCCCGGACAGCGCGGCCTGATCGCTTTGCAACCCGGATCTCTCGACTTTCACTGGATGGAGTCGGATCACGGCAACAAGAGGCTGGAAAGGAATATCATCAGTACCCTGTACGAGTTGAGTGACGGGACACTTTGTTTTGGCACTAGAAGTTCGGGAGTGATAATGCTCGATTCAAAACGCCTCCCCATTAATTTTGGGGCTGAAGTAGCTAACGTTTAATGTTTTGTTCGTTTGTACCACTGTTTAAGCTGTCTGAGGAGCTGTTGATGGTTGCCTCCATTGAAGCGCCATTCGCACTCCTTCAGGAACCAGTA